>JGI26246J51724_1000113_pt1 | contig 38747 bp, 37 predicted proteins | sample SaaInlLV_10m_DNA_FD_51724 | JGI IMG/M metagenome (IMG submission 51724) | reverse complement strand
CGAGCAACACTTTGGTGCTTAGAGGAAAGCGGCCTTTGCCGGTGCTTTTAAGCTTTTCAAATTCTTCTAAGTGCTCGCCAAAACCACAGGTCACATGAATGTCTTCCGCCACCGGCCTGGCGTAGTCAATCTGACCGTTGGCGATGACAATGGACGCGTTCAAATCATTAAGCTTTAACTGCAAGTGCATCATGCCCCAGCCGGTGAGGGCTTGAATGGCGTAAAGACTGCCCGCAAAAGCGGTGCCATGAACGTTTACATTGGGGGCAAGGCCCGCGTGAGTGGTCAGCACATGATCACGAAAATGTGCAATTTTCATGGTCATGGCTTTAGACAGCGGAATTTGTTCATGCCAAATGGCTTCAAGATTTTGGCAAAGGGTGTCCATGTCAGTCATAGTGATTCTTCTTAAGTGCAGACAAGTTGGGGAAACAAGTGATCAGTGTGAATATGGTAGCCGCCAATGTCTACGAGGTTGTTTTAGAAGGCAGTGAAGAAAGCATTCACCGCGTGACCCTGAGCCCAGAGTTGTATAAAGAAATATGCGGCGGCACCTTTACCCATGAGTGGGTACTCATTCAAGCCTTCCGTCTTATGTTGGAGTTTGGCCAGCGCAGCGAAATAGCCAAAGAGTTCGACCTGTCTGAACTCACCCAGCGTTATGAGTATTTTGTAATTCAAATGCAGGACAGGTTGGGGAAGCACTGAGCAAGCCCTTAGGTTTGATCAAAGCTTCCCAAGGGTATAAAGGCGCCAGCCGGATCTAATTAACAGGCGCTAAAGCTTAAAGCGGTTACGTAGCACCAAACCCACTTGGAATAATAAGACCAAGGTCAGCAGGCTTTGGCTAAAGGTGATGAAGTAAAGCCAATTAGGCATGTGCTCACCGAACAAGGCCATCAAACCTTGAGTTCTTGCGCCCTTACTGCTGGGGATATAGACAAACATTTGGCCCCAAGAAAAGGGCATCGCTTTTATGATCTCGTGATAGGTAAAGGGCAGCGTCGAAGCCTTTGCATAAACTGCTGCCCCTAAAAGCCAAAGACCGATTAACCCGTACAAAGGCCGAGCCAAGCTGCGACCATAGTCACTGGCCAGCCAGAATAAACCTTCTACCAACGCTGTAGCGAAACCGTGATTGTTGTGCCATCTAGCCGCGCGCATCTCTTCTACTCTGAAATCCAGAGCTTTTTCAAAATCTCGGTTCTGTTCAGCTAACTCTTTAAGACGACGAAATCGTTCCGCATCGTCCTCCTCCACGGATCGCTTAAAGATCTTTTTGTGGGTTGCAGTATTGGATGCACATTTCAGTTCAGCGAGGGAAGTATGGTGAGAGGTTTTAGTGCCCACCAAATCGGGGACACAACTGAACATCTCTTTGCTGCCTAGTGTAAAAGCCCCTTCGAATGATGCGTGACGGAAGCTAAGTAAAGTTACCGCTTTCACATTTACCAAATTCGCAAAGTTGGCTCTCCCTAGGAAAGTGGCATCACTAAAGTCATAACCGCCAACACCAAGACTCGCGGCATCAAGAATAAAAGCGCCTAGGCCGAATTTTGCACGATAAAACGATACGTCGCCGTCGCCGAAAGTCGCGTTATTAAACGATACATCGCCTTTGCCGAAAGTCGCACTGAAGAACGAAACATAGCCCTGGCCGAATGTCGCGCCGAGGAACGATACATCGCCGTCGCCGAAAGTCGCGCTGAAGAAGGATACATCGCCGTCACCGAATGTTGTGCCACCAAAGTTTTTCTTGCCAGTTGGGAAGTTAAAGTTGGCGAAGGGCCAATGATATATATTGATAGTTTCTAGATTTCGATGCTGGTTAAAATCCACGTTCAGAAAGCTGATGTCTGCAATCGGATTTTTTTCTACCCACGCATTCCAAACTTCTCGTCCTTGAATCCATAAAGCTACTGCCTCTTCGGGTCCAAGTGATATTCGTTCGTCCTCTGCCATAGTCTTTGTCAGTTGCTTTGCCTGTGTCCAGAATGGCCCTTTTTTGCTTTCTCTCCCAAACAATTATCCTTATTGGTGTTGTTTTCTTGACCGGTGGTTTGCGTACTCTCTTTGCCTTTGCCTTTGCCTTTGCCTTTGCCTTTGCCTTTGCCTTTGTATGAGTTTTCCTTGTGCGCGGCTTATGGGCTAAACTCTGTTTTTTGTCGGAGGGGTGTTATGCGTTTTATTGCTGTGTTGTCTTTAGGTTTATCTGTTGTTTTAAGTGCGATGAGTTCCGCTGTTTGGGCGGAATCTGATCCGCAGTTGCGCTCTCAACTGGCTGAGGAAGTGAACGCGGTTGCTGCTGATGTGATCAGTTGGCGTCGTGATATTCACGAGCATCCTGAGCTGTCTAATAGAGAATTTCGTACCAGTAAGTTGGTGGCGGATCACCTGAAGTCTCTGGGTATGGAGGTGCAAACTGGTGTTGCCCATACCGGTGTGGTTGGTATTTTGCGTGGCGGTAAGCCGGGTCCTGTGTTGGCGCTTCGTGCGGATATGGATGGTTTGCCTGTGGTTGAAAAAACCGGCCTTGCCTATGCGTCTAAGCAATTGGGCGAATACGAGGGTCGTGAAGTTGGGGTTATGCACGCCTGTGGTCACGACAATCATGTGGCCATTTTAATGGGCGCGGCTCAGGCGTTGGCTGCTGTGCGTGAAGATTTGCCGGGCACCGTTAAGTTTATTTTTCAACCTGCTGAGGAAGGTCCGCCTAGAGGTGAAGATGGCGGCGCGAAGATGATGATTGCTGAAGGGGCGTTGAAGAACCCTGATGTGGACGCAGTGATTGGTTTGCACATTTCTCAGGGCAGTGCGGTGGGCACGGCTACGTATCGCAGCAAGGGCTTTATGGCCAGCGCCCAGCGTTTTGATATTGAGATTAAGGGTTCGCAGACTCATGGCGCTCGCCCTTGGGCAGGGGTAGATCCTATTGTGGTGGGCGCGCAAATTGTGAATGCCTTACAAACTATTGTCAGTCGTCAGATTGATATCACCCAGCACCCTGTTGTGGTGACGGTGGGTAACTTCCAAGCTGGGGTGCGTAATAATATTGTGCCTGAGACGGCTTCTATGAGCGGCACCATCCGTACCTTCGATCCGAACATTCGTTTAGCGGTACATGAAAAGATTAGACGCATTGTTTCTAACATCGCCGAGTCTCAGGGCGCTGAAGCCACCGTTGATATTGATCCCGGAGTGCCAGTGACTTACAACGACGCTGAATTGACCGCGCTGCTGGGACCGACGTTAGATAAGGTTTATGGCCCTACCAATGTATACGAACCACCGTTGGTCACCGGTGCTGAGGACTTTTCATTCTTCCAAGAACAGGTGCCGGGGTTCTTCTTTTTTATTGGCGCGCGTCCTTTAAGTGTGCCGCCTGAGAAGGCAATTCCTAACCACTCGCCTTACTTTTATGTGGATGAAGGTGCGCTCAAGCCGGGGGTCAGTGCTATGACGCAATTGACGTTGGATTACCTGCAAGCCAATCAGGTAGCCAGCGACTAACGCCGAGAGGTAACAAAGTAAAGTCATAAATGTAGAATCAACAAAGTAGAGACACGCGTAGCAGCAAGCGCAACGCCGCGAATAAAGGCGAGATAAACGAAAAAAGAAGAAAGAAGAAAGAAAGNAANAAATAAAAGACGAGAGAAANCAAGAGAGAAAACAAGAAAGAAAAGAAGAAAGAAAAGTGCGAGTCGCAGCAGGCGCGCTTTCTTGTAAAACTAAAAACCCAGCCGCTTAACTATTTTGTAGTTATGCCTCTGGGTCTTTTTTTGCCAGAAGTTTGCAGTCAGTGTTGGATTAAAGCCCCCAACACTCGTTGTCATTGGCAAACAATATGGGTCCATCGTAGCTGGCTTCCATTGCCTCTCTGCTGATGCTCTCGCGGCCACGGGTGCGCGTATTGCGGTGGCCCAGTATCAACATGCGCGCATTGGCTTGAGCGGCCACTTTGCCTAGCTCTGAGGGCAGGGCAAATTCTTCTCTCAGCTCACCTCGAGATATTTCAGGAATGGCGTGGCTGGCAACTAATGCGTCCACGTCTTTGGCAAAAGTGGCTACGCGGTTTTTGTCGTTGTTAAAATCACCGGCGAAGACAATGGTTTTGCCGCCAATTTCTACTCGCCAGGCAAGGGTGGGTACGTCGCCATGATTTACCGGTATGGCAGCTAGGCTCATGATGTCGCTTTTGTAACGTGACCAACGTCGGGTGCCAGTTGCGGGCACATTGGTGGCGCGCACTTTATAACCAAACTTTGAGGCGCTGGTGAGGGTATGGGCCAAGTAGCTGTAGGCACCATTGGGACCTATAAGGCGGTCAACAAATTCTGTTGTAGTTGGGTAAAGTGGATTGTTACTGTCAGGTCCGAGAATCAATAAGGGCAACTCTCGATCTTCGTCTTCCGAGCCGCTGATATATTCTGCAAGGTCTGCGCTGTGGTCGGCGTGCAGGTGGCTCAGTGCAATCACCTCTACTTCGGTGAAGTCTGCGCCAGATCTTTCAAAGGCGCTCTTTGAGCCGGAGCCGACGTCTACTAATAGCCGCGCCACATCGTCTTGCCACACTAGATAGCTGCTAGAACCTTGGCCGTCGGTGATCTCGCCGCTGCCCGCGCCGAGTATTTCTATCCATACACCTTTTTCGCCGCAAAAGTCGCTGCCCGCTCTGGCGCTTAAAGCGCTAAGGCTGAGCAGTACAGAAAGAGTTACTAATAAAAATTTGTTCATATTTTTAGTCCAGCTTGGAGTGCTATGAGTGTGTTGATCACTTTTTTATAACGCTATTGATATCTGCATTGATAACTATGTTGATAAGAGGGCCTCTACTTCTTGCAAAATATGTTCTACCGCCGCTTCGTCTGGCATGCGCCAGTCGCCCCGTGGCGACAAGCTGACACTGCCTACTTTTGGTCCCGGAGGCAGCGTAGTGCGCTTAAACTGTTGGGTCATAAAACGCTTGAAGAATTGTCCCAACCACTTTTGAATAGTTTGCGCATCGTATTTTCCCGCAAAGCTATTCACTGCTAAATAAAAGATCTTGGTGGCGTCAGCCCCGGTGCGCAAAAAGTGATAGAGGAAAAAGTCATGTAGCTCGTAAGGCCCTACTAATGCCTCAGTATGCTGGCTGATCTCACCGTCTTTGGGCGGAATCAGTTCTGGGCTAATTGGCGTGGCCAAAACATTTTCCAATACTTGTGCGAGGTCAGGCTGAGATCTGTGTTTGGCGTACCAGCGCACTAGATAGGCCATCATGGTTTTTGGCACACTTGCGTTCACATTGTAGTTGGCCATGTGGTCTGCATTAAACGTGCACCAGCCAAGGGCCAGTTCGCTGAGATCGCCAGTGCCCACAACAATGCCGCCAACTTTGTTCGCCATGTTAAAAAGTATTTGCGTGCGCTCACGGGCCTGGGCGTTTTCAAACACCACATCATGATCGCCTTGGTGGTTGAGGTCTTTTAGATGCTGCTCAACCGCAGGCGCAATGGAAATTTCTTCTAACGATACGTTAACGGCTTTTGCTAACCCGTGGGCATTGTCTAATGTGCCAGCCGTCGTGCCGGGTCCGGGTAAGGTCAGGGCGTAAAGGTTGGCTGGGGGTAAATTTAATTTGGCCAAGGCATCTTTAGCCACTAAGAACGCCAAGGTGGAATCTAATCCACCGGATAAGCCAATGACCAACTTTTGCGTGTGGGCTGCAAGCATGCGCCGGGCGAGGCCGGTAGATTGAATGCTTAAGATCTCTTGTGCCCGGGCATCGAACTCACCTTCATCTAATGGTACAAACGGATGGGCAGGGTACTGGCGGGTTAAACGGGTTAACGGTTCGCTGACACCGCCAGCAGATACAATGCGGTAAGCCCTTGGGCGTGCAGCTTGGCTAAACGTGGTGTTTTGCGCACGGTCGTGCATGAGTTTTTGGCAGTCTATTTCGGTGACTAGGGTTTGCCCTTCAAGACTAAAACGCTCTCCCTCGGCAATAATTTGACCCGCTTCCGCCACCATGCAATGTCCACCAAACACCAAGTCTTTGGTTGATTCCGTGGCTCCGGCTGCTGCGTAGATATAGGCGCAGAGGTTTTTTGCACTGGTCATGCGCACTAGGTCTCGGCGATAGTCGGCTTTGCTGATGAGTTCATTGCTGGCAGACAAGTTGAGCAGTATGTGCGCGCCGGCTAACGCTGCGTTAGTGCCGGGTGTTAGCGGCGCCCAAAGGTCTTCGCAAATCTCTACGCCAATTAAGTGTTCATCGAATTCAAACAGCTGATCTACCCTAATTTGGAAGCTGCCTAGGTCTTGGGTGACTTCGGTTTCATTCACTTGCCCGCCGGGTGCAAACCAGCGCAAATCATAAAATTCGCCGTAATTTGGCTGCACGGATTTTGGCACCATGCCGAGTATGCGGCCTTGGCCAATGAGCACGGCGCAGTTAATTAAACGCCCGTCCCGCAGACGCCATGGCGCGCCCACTGCGATCAACGGCAACGTGGACTCCATGCAAAGCAGGGCTAGAGCGCGGCGGGTGTCGATTAAAAGTGTCTCGGTATAAAACAGATCTTCGGCAGAGTAGCCGCTCAGACACAGCTCAGGAAACACCCCCACAGCCACACCTTGGTCGCTGAGTTGCTGGCAGGTGGCGGCAATAACCTTGGCATTGGCCATTGGGTCACCAATGGCGATGACGGGCGATGCGGTAGCCACACGTAAATATTGAAGTTGAGAAAAATTAGGCGATTTCATGGCGTAATTCTAGCCCTTTATCAGGCTAAGGATGCAGTGAAAATATTGCTACAGCCAGCGTGGTTTCATTTGAACATTGTTTGGACACATGGCCGGGTTGATGGTTGTTCGCTCAGAGCCTGATATATGCTGTTTCAGTCAAGTGGTTAATTTCATTTTGGGTCTGCTATATTTGTAAGTCCACCGCGTTTGGCACGTTGCCAGTTTTAGAGCGGTTTGAATGATAAGAGGGGATTGAGTTTATGAATTTTGAATTTTCAGACGAACAAGAATTACTACGCGAGCAAGCCAGAGGCTTTCTAGCAGACAACTGCCCGCCTGCTGCAGTGCGCGCTGTATTGGACGGCGACGCCGATCACGATGCAGAGCTTTGGCGCAAAGTGGCTGAAATGGGTTGGACCGCTACGGTGATCCCTGAAGAGTTTGGTGGTTTGGGTCTTTCTTACTTAGAACTGGTGGTGATTGCTGAAGAGCTTGGCCGCGCTGCCGCGCCGATTCCTTTTAGCTCTTCTGTTTATCTGGCGACGGAAGCTATTTTGGCTTTGGGTTCTACTCAGCAGAAAGAAAAGTGGCTGCCATTACTGGCCACTGGCGAAGCCATTGGTACTTTCGCACTGGCTGAAGGCAATGGCCGTCCTAGCGCCAAGAGCTTAAAAACTAAGATGTCTGGTGCGGGTTTAAATGGTCGTAAGTTACCGGTACCTGATGGTCGCGCTGCGGATTTCGCAATTATTGTCGGCGCCAGCGATTCAGGCGATGGCGCGAGCATGTATTTGGTTGAGCTAGACCAAGCCGGTGTTAGCCGTGAAGCGGTACGCACGTTAGATTTTTCTCGTGGCCATGCGGTTTTGGACATGAAAGACGCGCAGGCTGAGTTGCTTGGCGGAGAGGGTGTGGGTTGGTCTGCACTGGATAAATTGATGGACCGTGCTGCGGTTTTATTTGCTTGGGAGCAAGTGGGCTTGGCCGATGCTGCCCTTGAGCAGGCGAGAGATTACGCCATGGGCCGTTATGCCTTTGGTCGCGCCATTGCATCCTACCAGGCCATAAAGCATAAGCTGGCCGGCATGTACGTGAAGAACACCTTGGCCCGCAGTAATGGTTACTACGGCGCGTGGGCATTGGACTCTGACAGCTCTGAGCTGGCCTTGGCCGCAGCGACCGCTCGTGTAGGCGCTATTCAAGCGTCGGTTCACGCCGCTGAAGAGAATGTGCAAACCCACGGTGGCATGGGCTTTACCTGGGAATTTGATTGCCAGTTTTATTATCGTCGCGCCAAGTTATTGAGCGTCAATATTGGCAGCGAAGGCTATTGGCAGGATCGTCTGATTACTGCAATGGAACAAAATAACGCGGCTTAAGTACCGGTTTTACAAGAATTTAAGTTTAGGAAGAAAGATATGGATTTTAACGATAATCAAGAAGAAGCGGCATTCCGCACCGAAGCGGCAGCATGGTTGAAAGCGAATGTGCCCAGTGCAGATGAGCTGAGTGGTTTAGATGAAATTGCAGCCGCTAAATTATGGCAGAAGCGTAAGTACGATGCGGGCTGGGCGTGCATTCGTTGGGACAAAGAATTTGGTGGCCGTGGCGCTACAGCCATTGAGCAAGTGATTTGGAACCAAGAGGAAGCTAAATACGACCTGCCCGGCGGCGTGTTCAGCATTGGCCAAGGCATGGCTGCACCGACCATGATGACTTGGGCTGCTGAAGAGCACCACAAGCGTTACTTGCCAAAGCTAGCCAGTGGTGAAGAAATTTGGTGTCAGTTGTTTTCTGAGCCTGCGGGCGGATCTGACCTTGCGGCCCTGCGCACGAAAGCAGAGCGCGATGGTGATGACTGGGTGATTAATGGCCAGAAGATCTGGACCTCGGGCGCGCATTATTCTGACTACGGTATTATTGTTGTGCGCACAGACCCTAACGTTGCTAAGCACAAAGGCTTGAGCTATTTCTTCTTGGATATGAAATCTCCAGGGGTAGAGATTAAGCCGATTAGACAGCTTACTGGTGGCGCTAACTTCAACGAAGTTTACTTTACCGATGTACGTATTCCAGATAGTCAGCGTTTGGGCGAAGTAGGCCAAGGTTGGCAGGTGGCTTTGACGACATTGATGAACGAGCGCGCCTCTATTGGTGGCGGTAGTTCAGCTGTGAATGTAGACATGGCTTACCGCATTGCTAACGAAGTGATGATTGACGACAAGCCTGCCATTGAAGACGGCGCGGTGCGTGCGAAGTTGGCTAACTGGTATGTGCAAGAGTCTGGTCTGCGTTTTACCGGTTATCGGTCAATGACAGCGATTTCTCGTGGCGAGATTCCTGGACCAGAAAACTCCATTGGTAAGTTGGTGGGAGCACCGAAGAACCAAGAGATGGCTTCTTTCTGCATGGACCTGTTAGAAATGAGTGGTGCTATTTGGGACGACGAAATGTCCAAAGAAGCAGGCATTATTCAAATGAACTACATGGGTGCGCCCGGCTTACGTATTGCCGGTGGTACTGATGAGATTATGGCCAACATCATCGCGGAACGCGTGTTGGGTATGCCGCAAGAGCCTCGCATGGATAAGGGTATGCCATTTAGTGAAGTGCCTACTGGCAGCAACTAAAAGGGTAGAGCCTCTGTAGAGGTTTGAGGTAAGTAAAAAAGGCGTTCTTTAGGACGCCTTTTTTTTGGGCTTTTTTTGTGAGACTTTTCAGGCTTTTTGAGACTGCTTGGCCAGTCGTCTTTGTGCTGTTTGGTCCTTTTCAGCGCTGGCTCGTGCCAAGGCGCTGTTACAGATTGGCCTAGTCCAGCAACTCTATAACGTCGCCCTGGGCAAAGGTGCCGGGTGTTTCTATGCTCACATAGGCGCCCAAGTTGCCGCCATTTTCTTTGACCAAGTGACGCATTATTTTTGCGTCTTTGGGCAGGTCGTCAAAGCCGTGGGTGGTCATGACACAACGTGGGCATGGCATTTCAAATTTAATCACGGCGCTGCCAATTTTGGCACGTCGGCCCATCCACTGGTTTTCTGGAAAGCCGTTTGCGTCTATATCTGTGAGGTCCAGCAGAATGTTGGGGCGGAAACGTCTGACATCGAAGTTTGATTCACCGCCTGCGGCGGCGGCCACTTCGTTCAAGTGAATTAGGCTTGCCTTGCTCATAATCAGTATTGGAAAAGCGTCAAAATAACTGCCGGGGGGCGATTCATACTTCAGCACTTCCTCGGGAAATAGCGATACATCTGGCAACGGTTCGTCTGGGTTGCGTGCAAAAATTTCTCTGTAGTAGGCCTCTACATCAACATTCTCGTCCATGGGCGGACGCAGATAATGTTCCAACTGGTCCTCCGGCAGTATTGGCCACAGGCTGACAGGCGATCCCACGGCCTCGGAGAGTACGGTGTTTATATCCGCATCTGAAGAGGTGACAACCTGGCCGTTTGCTAAGGTGATGCTGACTTTAGGCGATATGTTCTGCTCATTGGGTTCGCTGGCAAAGGCCGGTGTCATGGACATCAGCTGGGGGAAGCGTTTGCCGCCCTTAATGCCGCCGCGCTCTTCATCTTTAAGCGCCCACGCACGGTCACCGGGTATGCCGCGCTTAGTCATTAACGCGCTAGTTAAAGAGTGGCCCTTCATGCTTTTTACGGGGTAGCGAAATATGTCGGTGATAGTGGCGGGCATTGAAGGTCCTTTTTATGTTTGTTCGGTTTTTGCTTCTTGAGCTTTTGAGCCGGCGCTGGTTCTAGAGTTAACTCTGCGATGGACGCCGGTCCGATTTAATGTTGAGTTAGTGATTCGCCAGTTAGCTCACCGACCAATACCTGGGTTTTATCCAATATGCGGGCGACTAAGGCATGGGCAGTGGAAGAAAACTTGAAGCCCATTGCGCTTGCCGATGAAAGATCAATGATGGGCGGGGTTAAGTCCCATTCATTGTGGGCTACTTCAATGCGCCGCTGAATGCGTCGAAAGTGCGCCCTTTGGGTTAATCTGCCTTCTGCCTCCAACTGTAGAATAAGCCGGTCCAGTAATGGGCTGATTTCGTTTCTCGCTAGCGTGACCTTGTGCATAAGCTTTCACCAGTTTGACGTTTTCTTCATTCTGGACTTTGCAGAGAGATATGCCAACCTTTGGCTGGGCTGTACTTTTATCGGCTGTTTATTTGGTCAGTTGCGGCGGCTGCTATTTGGCTAGTCGAATTTGCTTGGGTTAAATTTCTCGATAGTCCTGCAAAACTTCATTTGCGCCAGCGTTGAGTAGTGCCTGTGCGTCGTTACTGCCGCTGAGTACACCAATACAATACATGTTCAAATCTTTGCCGGCCTGCATATCTAGTGCGCCGTCGCCCACCATTGCGCTGTGCTGGGCTGAACAATTCAGTACATCTAAATTCGCCTGCAGGTGACGCACGTCGGGCTTTAAATGAACGGTGTCATCTCTAGCATGCAGAGCATCGACATAGTCATCTAGGTCGGGAAACATCTGTAGCACTGCGGCTCGGCAGTTGCGCGTGACTATACCCAGCTTTATGTTTTGCTGTCGCAAGGCGGTGAGTTTACTGCGCGCCTGAGAGAAAAGGTTTGTGGTTTGCGCCGCTGCAACTTCTATATCAATAATGCGCTGGTGGCTGGCGGCTTCAAACTCATCCGCCTGTTTGTGTTGGTTTTGCCCACGCATCCAAGCGCTGGTAGCAGTGATGATTTCAACAATATATAGGTCCGCGTAGACATCTGCGGGTGTTTGAGTGGCGGCTGCCATTGCTGCAATTTGGCGGCGCATGTCTGCTAAATCGAGGTTGGGTGCCAGGGTGCCATCAAAGTCAAAGAGAATGGCTTGGAATTGGGCGGGTCGGTTATTGGCCAAAATGGACGGCTCGCTTATGGTTTGTTGTTTAAATGATCGGACTGCTCTGAGTGGTCAGAATGATTGNGTGGTCTATTGAGTGGTCTATTGAATCGTCTATGGAATCGTCCTGGTTCCGCCTATTGGCCCAGCGTTCTTCATGGGTGTCTGCTATGCGCTGACGAAACCGCTGTAGTCCTATACGCCCTGCGATGAGTGCGCTCACACCCACCACTAATGGGTAGGCTTGAGATTCCACCCAAGAGGCTGAGTTCAGGTCTAGGTGAATTGCCGCCAAGGTGCCACAAGATGCGGCCACGGCCATGACCGAGAACGTCATTAAGTAAATGCCAATGGCCAAAATCATGGGCAGCCACAGTTTGTGTAGCGCCGAAGATTGGCTGAGGTCTAAGGTGAATACGGCTATAAGTGCCAGTACTGCGCCGGCTACGCGAAATTGAGTTTGCTGCATTAAACTAAGTGCTTCTCTTAATAAAAGTTAAAAGTTAAAGGTTAAAAGGTAAGGGTAAAGATTAAGGGCTAAAGGCAATAGTTAGGAAACCAGGCCCAGTTGGCCGCCCTCCATTTTAATATTTTGGCCGTGAATAGCATCGGCTTGGGGCCCACACAAAAAGGCCACTAGACCGGCTACCTCTTCGCGTCGAGAAATGCGTCTTATGGGAATGTCTTTTGCCACATGGGCTTCGATCTCGTCCCAGTTACTGCCCCAACCCTGCTCTAGGCCACGTTGCATATAGCCTGCTTGTACCTCGGGTGTGAGAATCATGCCTGGAGAAACCAGGTTTACGCGCACGCCTGTGCCAGCGACTTCTTTGGCGAGGCTCACGGTCATGGTGGCCAGTGCGCCTTTGGCTGAGTAGTAGCCGGGGTTAAGTGAATTGGGGCTGGTTGAACCCACTGTGCCAAGATTAATGATGCGTCCCCAGCCATTGGCGATAAGGCTAGGCAACATGCCTTCGATCAGGCGCTGGGCTGACAGTACATTCTTTTGGTAGGCAACAATCCACGGATCTTCCTCAGCGTCTTTGCTGTCACCCTTAGGTTGCCAGCGGCTAGGGTCTGCTGCGCCGTAATTATTGATCAAGATGTTTACCGGATAATCTGCGCAAGCTTGCAGCAACGCCTGGCAACCGCTTTGGCTGACAATGTCGCCACTGACCGCAATGCCACCGCCCAGCTCTTCTACTGACGCCTGTGCTTGACTCATAGTCATGCCGTGAACCAGCACCTGCGCGCCTTCATTCAGCAGGGTTTGAGCGATAATTTGCCCGGTGCCTCTGTGACTGCCGGTGACTAATGCGGTCTTGTTTTCTAGATCTAAATTCATGAAGTACCTTACCAATTTGCGCCAGCGTAACCCTACCAGATGCGGTGGCGTGTTGGGGACACTGATGAGCTTACGGCTAATTTTGCGGGTCTTTGCCAGAGATTGTCCACCTGTGCTCTGCACTCCTGTGGCACACTGACGCCGTGGAAATTCAATCAATCATCATTTTTCTCTTCGTCATTTTATTTGGCAGTTATGTCCAATCTGTGGCCGGTTTTGCCATGGGGATGACTATTGTGGCGGTGGTCGGTGGCCTGCGTTTGCTGGATATTCCAACTCTGGCGGCGGTCGTCAGTTTGATGACCATTGTAAATACTACGTTTTCTTTGCGCGGCCAGCTGCAACACGTGCACAGGCGTTTACTGTTTTGGATTGGCTTGGGGCAATTGCCGGGCATTTTCATTGGCCTTTGGTTATTGGGTTACTTGGATGCTGAGGACAGTCGCACCTTGGAGCTGTGTCTGGGTATTTTCATTACCGTAGGCGGGCTGGCCATGACCATTCGCCCGCGTGCTATGAAAAAGGTGTCCGGCGGATTTTTTGCCTGGGTCAGCGGTTTGCTGGGCGGTCTTTTGGGCGGCATGTTCTCGGCCAGTGGGCCGGTACTGGGGTGGTTTGGTTACAGCCAGCCGTTAGCCGTGAATGTTATTCGAGCCACCTTGCTGAGCAGCTTCTTTATGACCACGTCCACGCGCACTTTGGTGGTGGGCGTGCAGGGCGGCCTAACGGAGACCGTTTTAACTTATGCTGCGCTGGGCGTGCCGGCGGTGCTGCTGGGTGCTTGGCTGGGAAAGGCGTTTCCGCCTTTGGTCAGTGAAGATGTGTTGAAGCGTGGCGCGTTTTTCATTTTATTGCTCATGGGTGTTTGGATTTGCTTTAGTGCCCTGCAGCCGCTCCCTACCTCATAATTTTTTGGTTGAGCGCCAGTAGTTGAGCGTGTGGCGAGTTAGAACACTGGCCCTTGCTTAAGGTCCCTTGAATGCAGATGATAGGCGCACTTTCATGAAGCTGTTGGAGGCCGTTGCTGGCGCCCGGATGTCTGAATACGATTCCATAAGACCTTTTCTTGATCACGAAGTGCCGAGTGTTATTCAGCGCTTAGTGAACTCCCCTGAGTTAGCCGTGGCTGCCAGTGAGCTTGCTATGCCCAGATTATTGGCCAACAACATGGCTGGCCAGACGTTAACGCGGCTACTGCTGCTGTATAAAACCCGTGGCCTGAAGACTATTCGAGATTGCCAAAAGCTGGTGACCCACTATTTTGATCAGGTTGTTGCGCGGTCCATTGATAACCTTTCTGTTAGCGGCCTAGAGCACCTAGATCCAAACAAGCCCTATTTATTTATCTCTAACCATCGCGATATTTTGATGGATTCCAGCCTGATTAATTATCTTATTCAGCAAGCGGGTCATGACACTTGTCGCATGGCGGTTGGGGATAATTTACTCTCCAATAGTTTAGCCGCAGACTTAATGCGTTTGAATAAGAGCTTTATTGTTGAGCGCGATGTAGAGGGTATGCGTGCTTATTACCGCGCGCTGACCAGAACCAGCGGCTATATCCGTCACTCGCTCAGCGAGGGGGTTTCGGTTTGGATTGCTCAGCGCGAAGGTCGCGCTAAAGATGGCTTTGATAGAACCGACCCAGCGTTGCTAAAAATGCTTTTGCTTGCCTATCGCAATGAAGAGTCGCCAATATCTGCATTGTTAGCGCAGGCGCAAATTGTGCCGGTGTCGGTTTCTTATGAGGTGGATCCCTGCGGGACTAAAAAGGCGGAAGAGTTGGTTGCTATTGCGCGTGACGGCGAATACCAAAAGGCTGAGCACGAAGATTTGCAAAGCATGATTCTTGGCTTAATGGGTTACAAAGGCCGGGTGCATCTAAGTTTTGCTCGCCCCATAGATAATGTGGGTGATGTTGAGCAATTGACTGAGCGTTTAGATAAAGACATTGTGTCTAATTACCGCACTTTCCCAACTCATAGATATGCTGCAAAAACGCTGGCCGGTAGCCAAGACAGAGAAGATGTCAGCACAGACAAAGCGCTGGTTGCACTGAAGGCTGATTTGGCCGCCTGCGGCGATGACGAAAAAATCAACTTGCTCCAACAATATGCCAATGTTTGGGAGAATCGCAAGGCCTTGGGTATAGATTAAAAGCCGGTTTTGGTTTGGTTAATTTGCCGTTTGAGTAGTCGATTTAGTTAATATCATTCACTTGTCAGGCGAAGGAAAAACTACAGATACATCAGTGGTGGTTCGTCTAACATTGACATTTGTTCGCGTAGCGCTAGTACGTGGTAGGACCAATAATTCACGGAATCAAAGGTGGGGAATGCCACTGGAAATGCTGGGTCTTCCCAACGTCGGGCAATCCATGCCGCGTGATACATAATGCGCAGGGTGCGCAAAGGCTCAATGAGTTTTAACGTGCGCACGTCAAAATCATAAAAATCGTTGTAGGCATCTAAGATAGTCGCCAGTTGTCCGGTTTGTTCAGCGCGGTCGCCGTTTAACAGCATCCATAAGTCTTGAATGGGCGGCCCCATAAGACAGTCGTCAAAATCTACAAAATGCGGTGTTTCGCCGCGCCACAAAATATTGCCCATATGGCAGTCGCCATGAATTCTGATGGAGGGCAAATTTTCCATCTCGCTCATCATCGGCTCAATGTGTTTGAGCAGATGTTCGGTCACCGATGCGTATGCCTCTTCCATTTCCAATGGCAAAAAATTGTTTTCCAGCAAAAAATTTCTGCTGTTGGTGCCCAAGTGTTCATGAGTAAGGGTGATGCGGTGCTCAAACTTTTGCTGGGCGCCCACAGCGTGCAGTCGGGCTATGGTTCTGGACAACACTTCTAGGTCGTCCTGATTTTCTAAGTTGGGCGCGTGGCCACCTTGGCGGCGGAAAATAGCGAATCGAAAATCTGCGTGGTTGAATACGGTGGTGCCGTCAATTTGCATAGGCGGTACGACCGATATTTCGTCATCGAATAGCCCTTGGGTGTACGCGTGTTCCTCAGCAATGGCTTCATCAGTCCAGCGATTGGGCCGATAAAATTTGGCAATAACAAATTCGCCGCTTTCTAAGCCCACCTGATACACGCGGTTTTCGTAGCTGTTTAGTGCAAGCAGGCTGCCGGTGGGTTCAATGCCGACACTTTCGATGGCGTCCAAAATCGTATCTGGGCTGAGGGCGTCGTAGGGGGCCGTGTTGTTTGGATTTGCTTGCATGAGCGCACTGTAACAGCCAGCCTGATTATTCCGAACCATTAACTGGTTTTGTCGCCGGACTAATGCGGTAATCATCTGTTCAGGCAGCACGCAAACCAGCCCTTGAAGCAGTGCTTATAGTAGTTCCTATAGCAGCACTTAACGCCGCGCTGTCTCAGCGGCAACTAGATGGCTCGAGTGGCGCACCACAAATCTACCTGCCGTACTCCGGCCCTACGCAGCAGCTGCACAATGTGACGAGCCGTTGTGCCGGTGGTGAGTACGTCATCTACCACTGCGACATGCTGGCAGTTTATTGCCTTGGCTGGTTGGCGAAGTGTGTAGGTGTCTTTTGTCAGTTTTAGCCGCTGTGCTCTGGTTTTTTGCCGTTGTGGCGGGCCGTATTTTCTTCTTAGTAGGTTGGCTTTGACAGGGATATTGGTTTCACGGCTCAGCATTGTGGCCAATATCTGCGCATGATCGAAGCCTCTTAACAGCCGATGTTGCCACGCGATTGGTGTTGGAATTAGGTATTGGGGCAGCGGTTTGCGCAAACCATAGGTGGCGTTAATCATTTGCAGCATTGTTTGCGCGAGTGCTTGGCCTTCCCTGATGTTTTTTTGAAATTTGAATCTGTGTAATAAGTAGGCGGCCTCTTTGTCGTGCAGCAGGGGTACCACGGCTTGGTCCACCAGAGGGGCAGTTATACACGGGCCGCAGTGGCGGGCGTCTGATTGCTGCAGAGGTATGCCACAGGAGGTGCATGGATTGAGGTTGTAGGGCAAAGCCAGTCGACAATAGGGGCATAGGTGATCTGGTGGCGCGGGCGTCAGTATTTGCTCACAAAGCGCGCATGTGTCTGGCAGCAAGATGTTGTAAATGGCGTGAACAATGGTTGCGGTGAGTTTTTTCGCTGTGGAGTTTCGCTGCATTTTGTATCTCGTCTTTTGCCTCTAATCTCTTTCATCTAGTCTTTTTGCCTCAAATCTTTTGCTTCAAATCTTTTGCCTCAAGAGAAAGGCGTAGGGGTCTTGTGAGGATTTTTTTCGCTTGGGTCGAAGTGTCTGTTGAAGTGGTTTTGCGACCTCACTGTTCGCTACAGCCCTTACGCAAGTTATAGCGTTGAGTTGCAGGGATTGCTGTGCGCGATTGCCCCAATACTTGACCTACAGTCGCCTCTGGCGGGCAGGTGTAGTGATTTCAGTTGGTGGATAGGGGTTCAATTCCATTGATCGCAGCGGACAGCAGCGCAGGGTTTGGCAGGGGATTACTTAGCTGTTATGTGGGCGTGAATGGCCCGTTGGGCGAGCGTTGCTTACCTAAACCGTCGAAGTCAAAACCTTTCAGGTTAAATCAATCCATCCCAATGGCCGGGTTGGAAGAGGGTAATAGAGCCCGCAGTAGGGTCCCGGTAGTCATAGGCGATACCGGTATTCAGGGATACTCGGAACCGCGCGCGGTCCACTACGTCGTCCAATCCAGACAACCATTCGAATAAATTTATGACTGGTATTTCGTTAATAATTACGGGCCCTGGATCGGGTAGCGTACATTCCACAAGCCGAGCATCGATAAAGCGAAAGATAGTGGTTTGGTAAAGTAGTTCTAGTTCGCCACTGTACACCTTGCGGGTTTTTTCTGGCTCACCGAGTATCTCCAGGACTTCATTTACGGTCATGGTAAAAGTTAAATTTTCGATACCTTGGTGTGGGTATATTTTCGGTTGGTGAAACAGGCTGATGTCTAATACTTATCTGAATTTATTATGAAAAAAGGTTAGTACGCAAAGAGTCACATGACTAGACTCTACGGCTTAAATTAGAGGGATTGTACGTTGGATTATCAAGCACAAGACAAAGACGCAGCGTTTCTGCTCTTTGATGTATTTCACGCAGATGAAAGCTGGGCTCAGATTGAAGAATTTAGCGCGTTAACGCCAGATTTGGCTCGCGCAATTTTAGCTGAAAGCGGCCGTGTTGCTTCCCAAGTTTTAGCGCCCTTGAATGAGATAGGCGACACTCATGGTTGTGAGTGGAATGACGGTGAGGTGACTACACCGCCCGGGTTCAAAGAAGGCTTCAGTGAGCTTACCCAAGGCGGCTGGTTGGGCCTTTCGGGTAATCCCGCTTTTGGCGGCCAAGGTATGCCTAAGAGTTTGGGCTGCTTGGTTGAAGAGATGTTTTGGGCGGCCAACAGCAGCTTGTATTTATACGGCACGCTGACTGTGGGCGCTTGCCTGTGCTTGGATGCTCACGGCAGCGCTGAGCAAAAGCAGACCTATTTAGAAAAGCTTTATTCCGGAGAGTGGACTGGCGCTATGGCTTTGACCGAAGCGCATTCGGGTACTGACCTTGGCATTATGCGTACCAAGGCCGAGCCGCAAGCGGACGGCTCATACAGCATCACCGGTACAAAGATTTTCATTACCGGTGGTGAACACGATATGGCCGACAATATTGTGCACCTGACCTTAGCGCGAATTCCTGATGGCCCTGCGGGCAGCAAGGGTATTTCGCTGTTTATTGTGCCGAAATATCTACCTAATGCTGATGGCAGTTTGGGTGAGCGCAATACCATGGGCAGTGGCTCTCTTGAACACAAAATGGGCATTCGCGGCAGCGCCACCTCTGTCATTAATTACGATGGCGCGAAAGGGTTTTTGCTGGGCGAAGAGCATCAAGGTTTGGCCGGCATGTTCACCATGATGAACTACGAGCGCTTGAGCGTTGGCTTACAAGGTTTAGGTTCTGCTGACCTTGCCTATCAACTGTCTGCGCGTTACGCCCGTGACCGCATTCAAGGTAGGTCAGTGGCCGGGCCGCAAAACCCGGACGCCGCTGCAGACTCCATTCTTGTTCACCCTGACGTGCGACGCATGCTGCTCACTCAGCGTGCTTACGCTGAAGGTTGTAGAGCTTTTGCCCTGTACGTGGGTATGCAGTTGGATGAAGCCAAGTACAACAATAACGAGCGTGCCGGTCGTATCAGTGAATTGCTGACGCCGGTTGTGAAGGCGTTTTTGACGGACAAGGGTTTGGACGGCGCAGTGATGGGCCAGCAAGTGCTGGGCGGTCATGGCTTCATCAAAGAATGGGGCTTGGAGCAAATTGTTCGTGATGCACGCATTGGTCAAATCTACGAAGGGGCCAATGGTATTCAGGCGTTAGATTTGGTTGGCCGAAAAATTATGCGCGATGGCGGCGGCTTAATGCTGGAGCTGATTGCACAGATGAAGACAGCTGATGTTGATGAAGCTTATAAAGCTGAGTTGATAGAAGCCTGTGATCGACTAGCGAGATCTACACAATCTATTGTCGCTCGTGGCAAAAACGACCCGCACCTGCCAGGCGCTGTTTCTGTGGACTATTTGGATATGGTCGGTATGACTATGTGTGCTTGGGTTTGGGCGTTAATGGCTAGCCGCGCACCGGATGACGATTTTGGTGTGGCGAAGAAAGCCACTGCGCGTTATTTCTATGATCGACTGCTGCCCAAGACTTTGGGCTTGGAGCGCAGTATTGAAGCGGAAGCTGATGCGGTAATGGAAATGCCTCAGGGATTGTTCAGTCCCGCTTAATTAGCTGAGATTGAACGAAAAAGGCCGCAACGTGTTACGGCCTTTTTTTTGCCTGTTGTCCTGTAGGTTTAGTCAGAGCAAAGACGGTGCGTGTTTTAGCTTCTTTTACCTAATTTCTGGGGAATACCCAAGGGTGAGATGCCGACAAGCCGCCGTCTACGGGTACAGCCTGACCATTCACATAAGACGCTCTGTCGCTGAGTAGGAAGCAGGCCATTTCGCCTATTTCGCTGGGTTCGCCAAATCGTTTAGTTGGATTGATCTGACCGATCTTTTCTTCTTTACCTTTCTCCCGGGCTAAATCAAATGTCGGTTTGGTCATGCCGGTTTCAATAAGGCCGGGGCAAATGGCATTAATACGTACACCGGTGCCATAGGTTTGATAAGCGGTTGTTTGCACAATGCTCACTACGCCGGCTTTACTGGCTGAATAATCTACCCCGCCAGCGTTGGCTCTTAGTGCGGCTACCGATGCAGTACATACAATTGCGCCGCTACCCTGCTTAACAAAGTGGGGTACTGTGTGTTTAACCGCTAAAAATACGCCGATGGTATTCACGCCTAAGGTTCGCTGCCAATCTTCTACGGTGAGTTCGGTGACGCTTTTGCCGCCGCCGGAGACGCCAGCGTTGGCATAAATGCCGTCAATGCCGCCGTATTCGCTGACGCATTTTTCGACAAAATTGATTACCGACGTTTCATCGCTGACATCGGCTTGTACCGCGATGGCTGTGCCGCCTGCTTGAGTGATCTCAGCGACCGTCTCTTCAACGCCATCGGTGAGGTCTACACAAACTATCTGAGCGCCATAACCGGCAGCCAATTTGCTGGTGGCGCGACCAATACCGCTACCGGCGCCTGTAATGATAATTCTCTTGTTCTCTAACACTTTTATTCTCCCTGCCAAAATGAGCGGCCAATTAGTCTAAGTAGGCTAGCTCGGTGCATCGTGACCCATGTCGCGCATACACAAAATTCTTTCCTCTTCCGCGTAACCCAACAGTATCGGATGCTCACCCTCTTTATGAGTCAGTGAGCTGGCGGCGTCTACCATGGCCATGAAATCTTCGTCTGGAGCATTGGTCTCACCCGCTTGTTTGAAGATTAAGGTGGTGGCGTTACTCAGATGCCCGCGCAGATTCGTATTTGCACTCTTATCTATATCGTTAACTACGCCGTCGCCGGGGTCGGCGTTTTCGAGGTGCGTGACTTCCACACCTCGCGGCAGCCAACCCTGGGCGTAGGCGAATTCTCTAATGGCCTCTGGTTGCTCAATAGATAGTTTCACCTAGCGGATCGCAACGGGGTTGATTACCGCTTGTACCGCGCCGACAAATCTAGGCGTGCCTAAAACAAAGAGAAATTCGTTGGCGTTATCTGCCGCCAAAGCGCGTGTGTCCATATTTTCTAATATGTAAATGCCGTTCTTGGCCAGTAGTTCTGGGTGCACTGGGAATAGCATGGTGGCGTCCTCAGACGGTAGAACTTCCAAGGCCCAAGTGTCAGCGCCAACGGCTACAACGCCTAAGCTGGCTAAGTAACGTGCGCCCTCTAAACCTAGTCCTGGCGCACTTGCCATAAAGGCCTCTGGATCACTGTCCATGACGTTAAGCCAGCCAGTGTGGAACAACACAACGTCGCCAGCTTCAATGGTGATGCCGGCAGCTTTTGCTGCCGCGTCAATCTCAGCCTTATTAAAGGCTGTGCCCGCTGGCAAAATATCGGTTTTCATGAGCTTGGCTATGTCTAACAGCACGCCTCTGGTCGCTACTGGCGGCAGACGGTCTATAGACAATTTGGTCAGACCTGAGGGTGTGACAAAGTCGCTGGCCATATGACCGTTGTAGTACTGGTGATTAACACCCATGTGACCTAAGCCATCAATTTGGCTGCCTATACCCATCCAGATGTGCATAAGGTCGTCGTTGCCTGTGGCTTTGTTGCTGCCTAAAGGCGTCCCCATGCCATCGTCTAATTGCAGAATAGTCATAGAGTAACTGCGTGGTGGGTAGGCGGGTGACGTTGGGCCTGTTTCAACGCCTAACGCATAAGTTTTACCGGTCTTAACAAGCTGGGCAGCGAGTTTGGTTTTTTTCTCAGAAAGCTCGTTCATGGCGCCCAAGGTGTCATCAGCGCCATATTTTGAGGGGTACCAATTATCTTCTGCAAACACAGGTGTGGTTAGGCTAGATAATGCGAGGGTTAGGGCCAGTGCTGTAGCCACTTTTTTACTTGTATCAATCATTGAAAGTTCTCTCCCGATTTCATTCTTGTACGTAGTTAGTTGTAGTTAGTTTTAGCTAGTTTTAGTTAGTTGCGGTCAGTAAGTTGTTCCCAATTAGTTGTTGGAATTTGCTCTTTTCAGTGCGTTTTTGCAAACACAGGCAAGTACACATTATTGCCGGGTCTCATCAACGAGCGCTAGCGCCTCTAAAAGTAATTGGTAGATGCCACCAAAAGAGCCATTGCTCATGATCACTACATGGCGTTTGCGCTGACCCTTTTTAGGTGTGCCTTTGACAATATCCTTAACCAAATTTGGCACATTGTCTGCCATCTTTGCGGGTACAACACAGTGGTTAATGATTTCGCCTAAGTCCCATTTTATGTTTTCGCCCCTGAACCAAATCACCTGATCTGCGGCGGCGCAGCAGGTGCAAAGGTCGTTGCTCAACGTGCCTAACGACATGGTGTGCGTGCGGGGTTCAATGACCGCCAAAATTTCCTCATTACCTACTTGCTTGCGTAAGCCTTGTAGCGTTGTCCGTATGGCGGTGGGGTGGTGGGCGAAGTCATCATAAATAACGGTGTGCTCATTCTCGAAAATCACCTCTAAGCGGCGCTTTACACCCTTAAACTCGCCAAGGGCTTGGATGCAAATGTCCGTTTGAATGCCCACATGGCGGGCGGCGGCGATGGCATTGAGCGCGTTATTTATATTGTGCTCACCAATTAATGACCAAGTAACCCGACCCTGTGCCGCCTCGTTGAGGTGTACGTCAAAAGCGCTGCCGTCCGCTTCGGCATTGGCCACGGTCCAAGTGTCGCTGTTATCTAGCTCAAATTCTTTTTTGCTGGTTTTTTGGCCTACGCGCGAGACAGGGGTCCAACAACCTCTATTAAGCACTTCGTTAATATGCTCGCTGGCACCAGGGGCAATGACTAAGCCTTCGCTCGGTATTGTGCGCATAAGTAAATGGAATTGGTCTTGGATTGCACCTATATCCGGGAAAATGTCTGCGTGATCAAATTCCAGATTATTCAATATCAAGGTGCGCGGTTTGTAGTGCACAAACTTAGATCGCCGATCAAAGTAGCTGGTATCGTACTCGTCCGCTTCAACGACAAAGAACGGGGTTTCGCCCAAGCGAGCTGATTGCTCAAAGTTACCCGGCGCGCCGCCGATCAAGAAGCCTGGCTTTAACCCTGCATATTCAAGTATCCACGCCAGTAAGCTGGCGGTAGTGGTCTTGCCATGTGTGCCAGCAACCGCAAGCACCCAGCGGTTTTTCAGCACCGTATTGCCCAGCCATTCAGCGCCGGATGTGTAGGGGAGCCCTTTGTTTAGGACGTACTCTATGGCCGCATTACCCCGGGGTAAGTTTGCGTTACCTACAATGATTTGGTCTGGAATGGGATCTAACTGATCTGGGGAAAACCCCTCATGGACCTCTATTTCTGCTGCGGCCAGCTGGTCGGACATGGGCGGATAAATGGCGTTGTCGCTGCCACTGACGATGTAACCCATTTCCTTTGCGAGCAGGGCTAAGCTGCCCATGAGTGTACCGCCGATGCCTAAAAAGTAGAGACGTTGTTGCATTAGTTTTGGGTTCCGTGCCTGTTTGTAGCGCTGTGAATCAATGAGTGCTTAAAGTGTCGTTTAGCTAAGGCCAGTACAATTAAGCCTAACCTAAGTGTGGTAGAACTACTTTATCAGCTGTTGCCTACCGCAACTTGACTTAGAGCGAATGTTAGAAGGAGTAAGACCAACGCAAGGCTGCTCCCCAGAATCATATGTATCTCTAATGCTCGGCTAAAAATGAAGCCAAACACCGCCGTGCTCCAAACGAGAATTATGATGGCTATATTATTGAGTAAATCGAGTCCAGCGAGCTTTGCCAGGCTAATGGCAATGGCGACAAATATATTGAGTAATAGGTCGCAGCCAAAATAGGCGGTCAGGGTTTGGCTCAGCCTTGCAGATTTACCCACCATGGCCAGAAGTCCGGCCAAGATTACAGATAACGCTGCCAGATTGATGACAATGGTGGCCGCTACGTTGAAAAAACTTTTGTCGCCCAATGCCAAGGAGATGCCCAGGCTGACTAGGATGTTGGCCAGGGCTACCGCGGCGAGCAAGTTGCTGTTCGCGGGTACCGTTTCTGGTCCGTCTTGGAGGCTGGTAATGCGCCAAAAGATAGAAAAAATTGCCTGCATATTATTTTTCTTAGTTTTAGTGCGGGAAATTGTCGCACAAATTTGCTGGTTCGCGGACAATTGGCGCTCATAGATTATTTTCTGGATGCTACATGCCCAAGCCCAATGCGTTTTATGCCCAATCTGGCGGCGTCACCGCTGTAATTAATGCGTCCGCCTGCGGTGTGTTGGAAACAGCAAGCGCTCACAAAGATCAGATTGGTAAAGTTTACGCGGGTCGCAACGGCATTATTGGTGCGTTGCAGGAAGAATTGATTGATACCTCTAAAGAATCGAAGAAGGATATTGCCGGACTGCGCAGCACACCTGGCGGTGCTTTTGGGTCGTGCAGATTCAAGCTTAAATCTCCAGAAGAGGACGCGCGGGAATATAACCGCCTAATTGACGTCTTCAGTGCACATAATATTCGCTACTTTTTTTATAACGGCGGGGGCGACTCTCAAGATACCGCCAATAAAGTGGCTCAGGTCAGTCGCCAAAGAAAGTACCCGCTGCAATGCATTGGTATCCCTAAGACCGTAGACAACGATTTACCCTTTACCGATTGTTGCCCTGGCTTTGGCTCAGTGGCGAAGTACGTTGCCACCTCAACTCGCGAAGCGGCACTAGATGTAGCCTCCATGTGCGAGTCTTCAACTAAGGTGTTTGTCTTGGAAGTGATGGGACGTCACGCAGGATGGATTGCCGCGGCCAGCGCGCTGGCGCAAACCAATGAGGGCGATGCACCGCATATTATTCTTTTGCCGGAAGTACCCTTTCAAAAGCAGGCTTTTTTACGCAAAGTTAAGGAGACTGTGGAGGCCAAGGGCTATTGCGTGATTGTGGTTTCTGAGGGTGCGCGTTATGCAAACGGTACTTTTCTTGGCGAATCTGGCGGGGGTAAAGATGCTTTCGGCCACACTCAGTTGGGTGGCGTTGCCCCTACTGTTGCGGCCATGATTAAAGACAAGTTGGGCTACAAATTCCATTGGGCGGTATCTGATTATTTGCAGCGTGCGGCGCGTCATATTGCGTCGGCCACCGATGTTGAGCAAGCCTACGGGCTAGGTAAGGCAGCAGTTGAGTTTGCCCTAGCGGGTAAAAGCGCAGTGATGCCCACTATTGTTCGCACCAGCGACAGCCCCTACAAGTGGAAGATTGGCGAGGCCAAGCTGGCCAAAGTAGCGAATGTTGAAAAATTTATGCCCAAGAGCTACATCAGCAAGGACGGCTTTGGTATCACCCCGCGTGCACGCAAGTATTTGGCGCCGCTCATAGCCGGGGAAGACCACCCTACCTATAAGGAGGGTTTGCCAGTGTATGTGACTTTGAAAAATCAGTTAGTGGCAAAGAAACTGCCTGAAAAGTGGTAGTGGCGTTTTAGCTGCGCCGTTTGCATCTGTAGCGCTTGGCTGCAGACTAAGAGTGCGGGGCTAAATGCTGGTATTTTGCTGCGTTGGCTGCCGTCTGGAGGGACGGCACCAATATCGCGAGTCAGCGCATACTACTTTTTGGCGTCTTCCGCGTAGGCAGCCATGGCTTGGCTGATTAGGTCTCGTGCTTCCGCTGCGTCGCCCCAGCGATCTAATTCTACCCATTTCTCGCTTTCTAAATCTTTGTAGTGGGCAAAAAAGTGCTCTATCTGATCTAGAGTGATCTTGGGTAGGTCTGTGACGTTGTGTACATCTTTATAACGTAGGGTCAGCTTGTTAGAAGGCACAGCGATCACCTTCTCGTCTTGGCCTGCCTCATCTTTCATGATCAACACGCCAATTGGTCGGCAGTTAATAACAGCGCCGGGCGTGATGGCCCGGGTGCTGGCGATCAATACATCAATGGCGTCGCCGTCGTCAGACAGTGTATTGGGCACAAAACCGTAGTTGCCGGGATAGCGCATGGAGGTGTAGAGAAAGCGATCTACAAATAGCGCGCCAGAGGTTTTATCCATTTCATATTTAATGGGCTCTCCGCCAACAGGCACTTCGATTACAACGTTGATGTCGTTTGGTGCGTCGTTACCGATGGGGATAGATTCAATGTTCATGTGGCGTCCTGTTACTGCTCAAAATTCAGAGGCGGCATTGTACCTATCCGCGGAAATAGAAAAAGCATTGCAGCGAAAAAAATGGGCGAATTAGCAGATTTTTTTCTTGCGAGATTTTGCGCTGTGTAAACGGCAACTTTCAGTTGGCTGTTTTTTCAATTTAGAAAGACCATTGGTCGTCTGTATTCCAGCGGATAGCCATTTCTGCATGGCTAATTTGGGGCCATAAGAGACACTGCCTTTGTCATTGAAGTAGTAGGACGCAGAATTATGATTATAGGCAGTTGCGCGTGTGGAAAGGTGGCCTACGAGGCCGACCAGCTAGATGGCCCTGTGGTCCATTGTCACTGCGATACTTGTCGCAAGGTCCATGCCAGCGCGTTTTCTTCAACCGCACGGGTTCAACGAGACCACTTTCGCTGGTTGCAGGGCCACGCATTGATCCGCAATTTTGAGTCCTCCCGCGGCAAGCGCCGTCATTTTTGTCGTTCCTGTGGCACTCACCTAATAGCTGAGTGGTCACATTTAGATTTCGTCATCCTGCGTATGGGTGCGGTAGATACTGACCCGAAAAGCTTGCCGTCTATGCACATTTGGTATGCCCAATCGCCCGCTTGGTTGCGCTATGGCGAAGAGTTACCTCATTATAGCCAAGGTCCTAAAAGTTCACTGATGACGCCTCTTAGAGTGGAGAGCGGGCCTGATAAATAACGGCTAGGGGTTAACTAGGGTTTAGTTGGGGATTAGCTAGGGTGAAAGAGTGATGGTCAACGAAGAACAATTTTCATCTAAGGCAGTGGCTGCTCGTGCTCAGGTGCTGCGTGATGGCGGCGCAGATGTAAACCAAGTGGCGGACCTGTTGGCTAGGGCTGACAGCCAAGCGGCCAATTATGGTATTGGCATTATTTTGGACGGCCATGGTAGGCCCATGCCCACCTCGCCGGAGCTTATGGCACAAACAATGCGTGCTGGCGAAGAGGGCGCTGCCGCCACCTACTTAAGTTCAAAACCCCTTTACGCAGAGCTGCTACAACAAGTTTTGAGTTGGCAACGTATCCCCAAACAATACTGGGATAACTTTTTGCTGGTGACCCCATCTGATGCAGGCACCGGCGCGGTTAACACTGCGGTGCAAATGTTTCTAATGATGAATTCTAAAATCTCCGCATTGGCGGTTGAGGAATTGTCTTGGCCTGTTTATCAGTCTATTGCAGCAAGCAATAGAATTGGCTTTGATTCTTACGCCTTGCAGGACGAAGCAGTGGTGGCGTCGAATTTGCTCACCGTGATGCAGGCCGCGCCTCACAATTCTACGGGGTATGTTTGCCCGCCGGGGATTATTCGCGCTAGGGCTGAAAGCTGTGCTGAATCAGGGCTGCCTATTATTTTGGATCGCGCTTACCCGGGTTTTGAAAATGCTGGAATGCTGGCTAGCCAGGGTTATGACGCGGTTATGCAGCGCAGCTGTGACCATTACCTTTTGCCTTTTTTGCAGGCCAACTGTTCTTTTGCGCTCGCGTTAAGTCCAACAAAAGCTTTTAGGTCCTTTACTTTGCGCCCTTGTGGGTTAACGCTGGTATACGAGCCAGATGAGCCAAAACGTAAGCTGTTGGCTGGGGCAATGAACACCATTAATCGCGGGCGCGGGTCAGCCTTTGAGCACCCTGCTAGTCGGGCTTTTATACGTAGCCTTGTAGAAAATCGCGCAGTATTAGAGCTTGAGCACGGGCAAACTTTGCAGCGCTTGGCTGACGCTCAAGCGTTGTGGCAAAAGTTGTTGCAAGGCCACCCTTTGGCCGCAGCGTTTTCGACCCAATACGCTGGCATGTTTCGTAATCTACTGGGTTCAGAGGGGTGTGAGGAGGCGTTTTATCAAGCGCACATTTACCCCGTGCTTGCGGGTAATCGGTGCCGTATAAATGTTACGGGTATTCCGTTAGATGAAGACCAGGCGCAAGCTCATATAGATGTTTTTGCTCGGTTGCTGAGTCTTTAAACAGGTGTTTGCTGTAAATGTTTATTGGCAAAACTGATTCACGAAGACGGCTCACAGTTTCTCTGAGCGTTTCATCTGCTCTTTGGGGTCTTGTAGTTTTTATTCTTCTCAGTGCGGCGCCAGCCACAATTTACGCAGCAGAGTTAGCGCCTTTTAGCTCTGACGGATGCAGTTTGTTTCCCGAGGGCAGTGGCGAAAACTCTGACCTTTGGTTGTCGTGTTGTCGGGCGCACGATTTGTCTTATTGGCGTGGCGGAACAAGAGCCGAGCGAAGGGCAGCGGATGACGCTCTGGAACAATGTGTCGCGGCTAAGGGCTACCCCAAAGTAGCGGCCTTAATGTCCATGGGTGTTTTTGTGGGTGGCACGCCATTTTTGCCGACGCCGTTTCGTTGGGGCTACGGTTGGCCGTATCCCAGAGGCTATGGGGTGCTTTCAACTGAAGAAGAGGCGCAGGTTGCCCGGAACTTGGGCCAGAAAACTCAACAGAAAACTCAACAGAAAGCGAAATAGAAAGACAAGCCAGAAATCTAACTTCACGACAAAAGCCAGAAAGGCAAATAAGCCACCGCCTGCGCAACTCTGGTCCCATTCCTTAAAGTATTCTCACAATCTGAATGCGAATAATGGCTAGGTTGTTTGGATATTTTGCTGGAAATAGCGAACTTTTTTGGATCTCGTATCCGCTAAATCAACGTCAGTACTTCATTGCATATTGTATACATATGGTAGACATTTGCCTCCAGCTGTCGCAGTCATGATTAGACAGCTGTGTTGGAGGCAGGTCGTTGGACAATAGCAAACAAGACAGATTCAGCCAGCAGTGTGAGTTGGCAAGAGCCGAGTTGGAGAAAGCAGGTGTTTCTGCTCAAAGAATACATCCCTTAACCCAAAGGTTATTGGAGCTATTTGGTATGCGGTTTAAACCACCTTTTCATACAAGTTTTATCAGTAATCTCCTCGTCTTCACGTTATCTAATACGCTTCTTTGCTTCTTGCTTTTGAATTTAATTCTTTGGGGTAGTACCGAATATACTCTGCTGGCACTTGGTCAAAGCGCACTTTTGTTAGGTAGCTTAATCGGCATAGTAATAGCGAGGTTGTATGGACTGGGTTACAAAAGACACAATTTAAAATCTTGGGCAGAGTTAGGCGCAATGCTGGATACTGAAATCGAATAGCCGAGTAGAAAAAAGGGGCCGAAGCCCCTTTTCCTTTTGCGGATCTTTTGCGCATTTATTGTTGATCTTGCGCAAGACCCTATGACTGGCTTTTAGCCGATTATTAGCTCAGCACGGGTGCAATTACCAAACTAACAATAGCCATAACATTAATCAGAATGTTCATGGCTGGGCCAGATGTGTCCTTGAAAGGATCGCCCACTGTGTCTCCCACTACTGTCGCGGAATGAACATCAGAGCCTTTACCGCCAAGGTTACCTTTCTCAACGTACTTCTTAGCGTTATCCCAAGCGCCACCAGCATTTGCCATGGTTAGCGCAAGTAACACACAACCCAAAAGTGCGCCGCCTAGGCAGCCACCGAGCGCTTCTGCGCCAAGACCGAAGCCAACTACAATGGGTACCGCTACCGCAATAATTCCGGGTGCTAACATGCGCCGTAGCGCCGCAGTGGTCGCAATGTCTACACACTTTGCGCTGTCTGGATCGGCAGTACCTTCCATAAGGCCGGGGATTTCGCGGAACTGACGGCGAATTTCTTCGATCATTTCCATTGCTGCTTCCCCCACTGAGGTCATGGTCATGCTGGCAATTAGGAAGGGCACCATACCGCCGATGAATAACCCGATGAGGACCATTGGGTCGCCAATATGTAGGATAAAATCTCCACCACGTTGGCTGCTGATGGTTTCTACAAAAGCGGCGATAATTGCCAGAGCTGCCAGCGCTGCTGCGCCGATGGCAAATCCTTTACCCATTGCCGCGGTAGTGTTGCCTAATTCATCTAATGAATCTGTAATGGCTCGAGTTTCTTCACCTAGACCACCCATTTCCGCAATACCGCCAGCGTTGTCAGCAATAGGGCCGTATGCGTCTACTGCCATGGTCATGCCCACTGTCGCCAAAAGGCCAACCGCTGCAACACCAACGCCGTAGAGTCCGGCTAATTCAGTTGAGACAAAAATGATGCCGCAAATGATGAGCAGGGGACCCACAACCGACTGCATACCTACAGCTAAGCCGGTGATCATCACGGTAGCTGGGCCAGTTTTGCCAGATTCGGCAATGCGTACAACCGGTGTTGATGAGGTGTAGTACTCGGTGATGAGACCAATACCCACGCCACCAGCGGCGCCGAATACAACAGACAGCCATATGTTATTGGATACACCAAGACCTTGGAGCATAAAGTAACCTGCCGCTATGAATAGGATCGGGGTGCCGATCATGCCAATACGAAGTGCTACCGCTGGGTTTGCGGCGGAGAAGGCGCGGACAATTCCGATGCCGATAATGGACGCTATGAGACCCACTGAGGCCAACGCTAACGGCAAAAACATCAGTGCTGCACGAGCGTCGCCTTCGCTAGCGCCCGGCACTAGCATGTTCAAAGAACCTAGCGCTAAGGTAGCTGCAATGGCGATGGTCGCGATCATAGAGCCACAGTAGGACTCAAAGATGTCTGATCCCATGCCTGCAACGTCACCGACATTGTCGCCTACGTTGTCTGCAATAACGCCTGGGTTGCGGGGGTCGTCTTCTGGAATACCTTGCTCTAGCTTACCGACCAAATCTGCGCCCACATCGGCACTCTTGGTGTAGATGCCGCCACCGACTCTTGAGAACAGTGCGACTACTGATGCGCCCATGCCAAAGCCGTGGATGTGGTGGACTGTTTCAGGATCGCCACCAAAGTGCCAATAAACGAGTCCTAGGCCCAAAAGACCCAGTGAAGCAACGGCCAGGCCCATGATGGAGCCGCCAAAGAAAGCAACAGAGAGTGCCGCAGCTTGGCCCGAGTTGTGAGCGGCAGTTGTTGTTCTAACATTCGCTTGGGTGGCAGTATACATACCGAACCAGCCTGCAAGCATAGAAGACACAGCACCGGCTAAAAAGGCGGTGGCGGTGTCAGGACCTAGTCCCGGAGTGAAGTAAATGCCCACTAACAGTACCAGTGCGAACATTGACAACATGGAGTACTCACGACGCATAAACACCATGGCACCCTCGTGTATGGCGTCAGCAATCTTTTTTAATGCGTCAGTGCCAGGGTCATAGCTCCTCACAACTGCATAAATTACAAACGAGACAAGTAAACCCACTACACCTACTAACGGTGGGATTTGAGAGAGATCATTCATTTCGGTCCCCAACAGATAATTAAATTATTGAAGAACGGCTGCGCAAAACCCCAAGTCGAAAGGTTCTTAATGCATATAGAATATGAACTGCTGTAACTCTATAAATAGATTTTTTTCCCCAAGGATGCCCCCGCATCCGCTCCATCGAGCCACACAGATAATACCGATGTCTGCGCCACATGCTAGTTGAAAAAACTTTATCTAACGGTGATTTTGCTTATTAGTGCTAGGGAGGTTGGTAGGCGAGGGTTTTGTTAAGGGGCAGTTGACCAAGGTCCCTGGCAAAGGTCTTGCCAGAGACTTTGGGGTAAATGCGTGTTTCCGAAGTTTAGGGCCTTAACCTTGGGTGAGTAAGGCTCTGAGATCTGTGATAGCTGCGTTTGTGCGGGAAATGTGTGAGGCCATGATCAATGAATGATTGGCGACAATACCGAAGCCATCGCCATTCAGTACCATGGGGCTCCACAAGGTTTGCTGGGTGGGCTCTAATTCCCGAATGATTTGGCGCAGTGAGACTCTAGCGGCTTTTTTGTCCAGCACGTCGCCAAAATCTGTTTCAACCGCTTTGAGTAAATGGATCAGTGCCCAAGTAAAGCCCCGGGCTTCGTAGAAAACGTCGTCAATTTCTAGCCATGGCGTCTGTACTAGCTGATCTTTTGGCGCGTTGGTGCTTTGGCTGGCGGAGCTGTCGCCTGCTAAGTCGGTGTTGAGTTGGCGCTTACCCACGCTGGCGGAAAGTCTTTGGGACAGGCTGCCTAAGCGGGTTTCTGTTGTTGCCAGCCACTGCTGTAGGTTGTCTGCTCGGGCGTAAAATTGCGCTTCGTTATTTTGGTTGTTGGCGAGTTGTTGCTGGTAGGTCTTGAAGAAGTCGATGCCTTCCGCATAAGTATTTTCGGTGCTCGGTAAAAACCACGAGTCATTTTTGAAGAAGAACTTACCTTCCGCTTCCGCTAGATTTTTGTTTTCTGCGGACTGGCTTTGTGAGCGCGAAATATCGTTGCGGTAAACCCTGGCTGTATCGCGCAGGAGCGTGAGCACACCAAATTCCCAGTTGTGCATATTGTCTAACCAAACGCCCGGCGGGAAGATGTCGTTGCTGAGGTAGCCCCCGGATTTGTTTAACATTTTGTCCGCTACGGCAATAAAAGTGGCCGTAGTAGTGGTGCCGGTTACAGCGTTTTGGGCTAAGCCTGATTGCTGTTCTAGGTCTTTGAAACCGTCGAGCCCCGCAGGTTCTCTTGACCAGATCACGCCGATAATTATCGCAGCCACTAGGTACAGGCCAATAAGGGCAGTAGTCACGCGTAATATGCTGCTTTTTGGGTTTTCGCCTTCGGTGACTTCAGCTTGTTCCAAGTCTGAATCTGTCGACTGCCAGAATTTCCATTTCATTCTTAATTATCTTCCTAGTTAGATATGTGCGTGACCACTTTTGCATCAGTAATGGAGGGGTGTTTGACCAGAATACTAGTCAATGTCCGCCGCCAGCGATATCGACTTTACTGAACTCCACGGGCAGTTCTGTGCCGTCGGTAAACTGCAAGGTAATTGCCATAGATGCTTGGATGTCTGCAACTTCGAATAGCATCAAGTGGTGACCACCGCTGATGAACGTAGTACTTTGCCCACTTTCTATAAGCACCTCGGTGAGCGGGCGCATGCGCATTTGTTCTGCCACCATTTCAACGGTGTGCATTTCCACCTTGCCCGCAGCGGCAGATTTGGCGCCGATCAGTGTAACGGCAGCAGGTCTATTATTTTTCAGTGTGAAGTAGGCGGCCGTCATATTGCGACCGGGCAATAAGCCGCGAACTTTAGCGTTGCTCACTACAAGTAAAGGCGCTGCTGCGGTGCCAGAACCAGTGCCAGCGTCGGTGGTGGCTCCGCCGCATGCGGTGAAGGCGATAAAAATGCCGAGCGCAAGTAGAAACCTGCTAGCGGGTAACCTGCTCGCTGGATGTGCTGATTTTCTTATTCTGAGATCGTTAAACATATTTGCTCGATTCTGGTGGGTGAAGAAATAATTATTTTTGCTTTGGGCCGGCCATTAGGTGCTGCGCTTTTTATAGTTTTGTAAATCCAGCGCCCTTGTTCATCGTTGTTCGCAGCAATAGCGTAGCGGCAGTTTGTGTTACCGCGTTCAACTAGGCTGGTAATTTTATCCTTTGTCGCTGAAGTGAATAGTTGCTTAGCGTTGAGCTGGATGGTGTTGCGCTGAGCATTTTCCAGCAGGCTTATTTGCGTCAGGGTTGGCTCCAGCGACGGGTGACTGGCGTCTACCAGCTTGGCTCTAGCGAGCATTGATTTGGCTTTTGCAAATAACCGTTCATCTGCCGCCGCGAGAGCCAATGCAATGTATTGTTCTACTACTTGCTCAAGACCACGAGTAGCCTCTTTGTTGCCTGGGTTGAGGGCGAGCATTTGCTGGAAAAGGCTTACCGCGCTGCCTGCCTCTGGGTATGCAAGGTGGTTTTGTTCTATGGCTAACGCCGCTTGATCCTCAAGCGTATTGAGCTTGCGTTGTAGAGTGGGGTCGACTTGTTCTTGTTGTGCACCGGCGGTCCGCTCAGTTTTTGGGGCGATGCCTGCGCAGCCGCTGAGTACCCACAATAGCCCTGCAAGAAGTGCTGTAAGGCGGCGTAGTTTGGTCACGCCAGTGTAGGTTCTGCGAATTGCTTCAATGTGCATAGTTCACGGTGTAAAGGTTAGTGATAGACGCTTGGCAGTTAAGTGAGGCTTCTTCATTTGATGAAGAGGTTGAATGACGCATCTTAACCACATGCGCTGGATTTCTATAGGGGTATCCTCCGCGAGGCGCATTTTCACAACCTCTCGTAAGGCGGCGGCCCCGTTATTTGGAGAACCGTCGTAATGTTGCCTAGCTATGCTAACAATGCGCAATGACTGCCGGTATTATTCGCGATGTTCGATGTTCGATGTTCGGTTTAGCGTCAAGTGTAGCGTGAAGAGAATTGCCGAAAATAACGCAGAAAACTGCGTTGAAATTATTGCGAGGTTAATCGTGGGAACTATTTCGTCTAAATCGCTGTCGGAGGCCGTGGCGCTGGTCAGGTCAATGCCCTTGCTAGTTAAGTCAGTACTGATTGGCCTTTTCTCTAAAGTGGCCTCGGCAAAACCTAATTCTGCGACGAAATGCTCACTAAGTGAGCAAGGTGCTTTGTTTAAGGTGAGCTTGGGTCGCCTTGCTGCCATGATTATTGCCCTCGCGTTGACCTTTGGGGCTTCCGGAGCCCAAGCTGCCACGGACTGGTTAGATGAAGAACCTGAGTTTTTGCGCGTGGATGAAGCTTTCCGCTTAACTGCTGAACTTAATCCAAATAGGACTATTGTTGCGCGCTGGCAAATGCCGCCGGGATACTACTTGTATCAGCATCAATTCTCGTTTCAGTTGTCTGCTGGGCAAAGTGGGGCGATGCTGGCCGAGGCTAAGATTCCTGAAGGCAAAACTAAAGTTGATGAATACTTTGGTGAAGTAGAGGTTTATTACGACCAAGTTGAAATTGAAGTGCCGTTGATTGGTAACCCCGCCGATGGCGCAACGATCAGCATCAATTACCAAGGTTGTGCGGATTTAGGCTTGTGCTATCCGCCGGAAACCAGAGATTTTGCGTTTACACCTACTGGGCTAATACCCGCAGACCAAGCTTCCCAGTTCGCAGCAGATACGTCATTTGGTGGTGGAGCTGCGCGAGACACTGACACAAACTCAGGGAGTAACGCCGCTTCAACGCCCGCATTAGGTACCGCGCCTAATGGTGCAGAAACTGAAGATCGAGAATTGGCCCGTGTTTTAGCTGAAGAAAGCTACGCCTACTCCTGGGCGATATTTTTCTTACTCGGAATTGGCTTGGCGTTTACGCCTTGTGTATTTCCTATGGTGCCCATTCTGTCCAGCATTATCGTGGGTGAAGGTGAGGGTCTATCTAAATCTCGCGCCTTTAGCTTGTCCATGGCCTACGTCCTTGGCATGGCCTTGACCTACGCCCTAGTCGGTTCCTTGGTAGGGTTATTTGGCGCCGAATTGAATTTACAGGCCAAGCTGCAAAGCCCGGCAGTGCTTATCACCTTTGCGGTGGTATTTGTGGGTCTAGCAGGGTCCATGTTTGGGTTTTATGAATTGGCGCTGCCTCAAGGTTTGCAGCAGTGGTTGAACGAGCGAAGTGGGGCTCAGGGTGGCGGTCGACACCCTTCGGTCTTTGTTATGGGCGCGCTTTCCAGCTTGGTGGTTTCGCCCTGTATATCAGCGCCTTTGGCTGGCGCGTTGATTTACATATCCAACACCGGAGATGTGGTGTTGGGCGGCAGTACGCTGTTTGCTCTGGGTATGGGCATGGGCGTGCCACTGCTTGTTGTTGGCGGCAGTGGAGGGCATTGGCTGCCTCGCGCTGGCGCATGGATGAATTTGGTCAAAGGCGCTTTTGGTGTTGGCTTATTGGGCGTGGCGATATGGCTGCTGGAACGATTGTTGCCGGGCTCAATGGTGTTAGCCCTCTGGGCAATTCTCTTGCTGGGCAGCGGCGTGTTCCTTGGTGCGTTAGATTTCACGGCAAAGGACACAACGTCTAAACTCAGCCAAATGGTAGGTTTGATCATGCTGATGTGGGGCGCTTTTTGTTTAGTGGGCGCAGCATCCGGCGCCGTTGATCCGCTACAACCGCTTAAATTTGCGAGCACCCAACGTGGAGGAAGCGCTGGTGCGGGTCAGGTGAATGAAGTGCAATGGCAGCCAGTAAAAAGCTTAGAGCAGGTGGAAGGCCTAATATTGGCCAGCGATAAGCCGGTTATGTTGGATCTATACGCGGACTGGTGTATTTCCTGCAAGATCATGGAGCGCAATGTTTTTCCTGCGCCTGAGGTGGCTAGCTTGCTGCAGCAATATACCTTGCTGAAGGCCGATGTAACCGCTAATGATGAAATTGACCGTGCGCTGTTGAAGCATTTTGGTTTATTTGGACCGCCAAGTATGGTGTTTTTTGATGAAGATGCCCGCGAGATAGAAGAATTTAGGGTGCAAGGTGAAGTAGACGTGGCACGTTTCTCTGCTCATTTAGCCCGAGTTTTGGCGGCCTCCAAGATATAAAGCAAGTATAGAGGAATAAAAGTTCTTTGAACGTGTAGCTAAATAGCCGTGGTTAGCTATAAACTTCTCGTATCGTGAATATAAATAAAAATTTCGCCGAATTGCTGGGCGATATGACCTGAAGGTGTTTTATGGTTAATCCTAATGCAAAAATTTTGCTACTCAATGGCCCAAATCTAAATTTGCTGGGGACTCGGGAGCCAGACGTTTATGGCAATGAGACTTTGGCAGATATCGAAGCCCGTTTGGTGGGCTTGGCGGCCCAGCAGGGTCAAACCATGACCTGCATGCAAAGTAATGCCGAGCACGAATTGGTTGAAGCGGTGCATCAAGCAAAGGCCGATGGTGTGGATTTTATAATTATTAATCCGGGCGCGCTTACCCACACGAGCATCGCCCTGCGCGATGCCTTTCTAGGGGTTTCTATTCCCTTTGTTGAAGTGCACTTATCTAACGTCCATGCACGCGAGACCTTTCGACATACCTCCTATTTGAGTGATATTGCCGTGGGAGTCATCGCGGGGCTGGGTTCTCAGGGTTATGAATTTGCCTTGCAGGCGGCGTCACGTAGTTAACACATTCCTAGTAAAAGTGACCGCAGCAGGCCCGCTAAAGTTGGGCGACAAAGCAGCGGTTGGGCCAGCAGGCATTGGAGAGCAATATGGATCTGCGCAAAGTAAAAAAATTAATCGAGTTAGTAGAAGAATCTGGTATTTCAGAGCTTGAAGTCAGTAGTGGCGACGAGTCCATTCGTATTGTTATGCCAAATTCTGCAGCAGCGGAAGGCAGCGTTCTCCCAGCGCCCAGTGTTTCCACCGCTTCGCCTGTAACGGAGTCAGCGCCTACTCAATCTATGTCGACTCAACCTGTGTCTATGCAGAGTGTGATTTCGCCAATGGCTGGCGTTTTTTACCAAGCGGCGAACCCGGAAGCTCAACCCTTTGTTGCATTGGGCCAACAGGTTAACGCTGGCGAGGTGCTGTGCATCATTGAAAGCATGAAAATGATGAATGAAATCACGGCGGTGCACTCGGGTATTGTGACTGAAATATGTGTGGCTAACGGCGAGGCTGTAGCTACAGGATCTGCGCTGTTTAAACTTTCGTGAGTTGGCTACAGGTAACGCTGTCGTTGACGTCTGTAAATGTAGCGATGGCGGAAGAGTTGCTGCTCCAAGCGGGTGCATCCGCGGTGACATTAGAAAGCCTAGCCGACGAGGTGGTACTGGAGCCTGACCCGGGCGCTATTCCTTTGTGGAGTAGCATTCGGCTTAAAGCACTTTTCCCTTTGGACGCTGATATTCCTGCCCTTCGCGAAATCTTAACAAGTATTGATCCTGATATTCACCAGCGCTTGGAAGTGGATTTTGTTGGTGAAGAGGATTGGCAGTTGCGCATGCTTAACCATGCGGTGAATGCTCAGTTCGGTGGCCGGTTATGGTTGCAACCTAAGTCATTTGAAACAGACACCGAGGGCGAGGTTGCCCAAGCATCAACCGTTGAAAGCGGCCAAACTTATTTGTATCTAGAGCCAGGGTTAGCATTTGGTAGTGGAAGTCATCCCACTACACGAATGTGTCTTGAGTGGATTGCATCGCACCTTGAATCCCAGCAGCGAGTGATGGATTTTGGTTGTGGGTCAGGAATATTGGCCATTGGCGCAGCTCTTTTGGGCGCTCAGGTGGTGGCCGTTGATCATGACGACCAGGCAGTGCTGGCCACCAATGAAAATGCCGAATTCAATAATGTGGCGGCGAGCATTGAGACTTTGTCATTGGCTCAATGGCAGCAATTGCCAGCATTGGAGCGTGCCAAGTTTCAAGGCGCCTTCGACCTTCTTGTCGCCAATATATTGGCAGCGCCGCTGATTAGTTTAGCTGACGAATTTGTCGGGTTGCTGGGGCCGGGTGGACGTTTGGTTTTATCTGGCGTGCTGGCCGAGCAGGCCGATGACGTGATGGCGGCTTATCCGAGTATCCAATTTGAAGCGCCGATTATAGAAGAGCAGTGGGCTTGTTTGGTTGGGGCTGCTTTTTATTAGAGCGATGGATTGTGGGGAAACATCTCGTTTTGCGTAAGCGCTTTTCTATACTTACCGTGTGTCGTCAAGATGATGGCTTCTCTCTGGTTTTTCGGCTTGGTCCTTAATATAAG
>JGI26246J51724_1000109_pt1 | contig 39384 bp, 19 predicted proteins | sample SaaInlLV_10m_DNA_FD_51724 | JGI IMG/M metagenome (IMG submission 51724) | reverse complement strand
GATCTTAAAAACTGATCAGCTGTAAGAAAGCTCCCATCTGACGTTTTAATTTTACTTGTACTTTCGGCAACACCAATAAACTGAAAGTTTTCTTTTTCATAGACATTAAATCCTTGGAATATAATACCATTAGGATTGTTATCGGTTACTAGCTGTGCAACTTGATCTTGTAGTGTTGGAATAAATTCTGAATTACTAAACAGACCTACTTCACTGTTTGCAATAAATAATTTTATCACAGCAACATTTGACCCTGTTGTACTTCTAATGTTTTCTACAAATAATCCGCTCTTACCTTGACTAGTTGTATATCCGGGGCCGATTAATAAAGGATCACCAGTGCCATCAAAAAAGTATAGCTGGTCGTTTCTATTGTCAAACCAAAAATCACCTTCTGTTAAATCTTCAGGCTGCGTTGCCTGTACAAACGGCTCGCCTGTTGATTTCCACTGTGTGCCTGTATATAATTTTAATTTTTCGTTAGATGTATCCCACCATAACTGTCCTGTCAACGGATTACTAGGAGCAGCAGTGTTAGAAAAGTTTTCAAGCAATTTAATAAAGTTTTCATTAAAAACTTCACCGTAGCCTCTGTATCCTCTCCCAACTAAGGTTAAGTTAGTGCTGTTACTATCAATTTTGCCGTCTATTAGATCTACTAATATTGTGCCGTCTGTTTTGTTTAGTTGATAGCTCATTCTGAAACTTCTCCGTAGTATATAATATAGTTCAATGATAGGTATGGGTTCATTACATTAAGTGGAACGCTAAGTCCTGCAGATGTGTTTACACCACCGGAGTTTAAAATACCTTGAAACCCNGAAGTGCCTGATTCAATCGGTAACTCTACAGTATTAGGATTATTAGTTAATTCTCCNGGATTGTCAGGATCTTCACCTCGTTGTGAAATAGCATAGTATTGATTAGCAGAATTAGTTAACTTATGATCGTGATCAGGTAAGTTTTTAACCCCAATTTCAGCAGCTTGATTACCTAAGCTTGCTCCAACTTTATCTGCGCCAATACCAGTAAATGCAGTACCTTGAATACTAAATGTATTTACACCGTTAGCTAAAACACTTTCTACAGTAATTACTAAGTCGTGCGCAGGTGATGCTCCGCCAAAGATAATACCAGAAATTGATATTCTATCATCTATTTCATATCCATNGCCTGGATTTGTAACTTGTACTGTATATATTCCGTTATTTGTCTGGACTGAGAAAACTGCATTAGTACCAGTACCTTGTGTATTAATGCCTTGTAAGTTAGTAAAGCTTTGTACAGAACTTGTAACTCTGTTAGCAGGTGTTCCGCCCATATTATCTACACCCAAAGGCATACGTCCACGCATGTCTGGTAGTGCAAATGTTGCTGCGCCGCCGTCACCTAGTAAGGTCGGATCTAAAAAGTTATGACCAATTACAGCCCATAAACTAGCATATGCTGATTTATTGACAATCTCTCCGTTACAGATTAACCATCCTTCAGGAGCAGTATTGCCGCCAAACGGTAGTATTGATCCTACAGGTGTAATAGGTACTGTTTTTATAAAGTCATTTTTTGTAACTCTACGTACACCAGTATTACCTGACGTTACGTTTACTAATAATTCATCTGTTCCGGCAACGTTTGCAATTGCATCTCTACTTGAAATAAATGTGTTTTTAATAGATATGTTAAAAGTTTTTTCTTCACCAGTACTTCCGTCAAAGTCAAAGCTNGGTGCTTCTACATCTCCAGATACACTAAACGTAGTNGCATTAGCAAGTTTATTTGCTTTGTCAGCTGTGCCGTTCACTGTGCCTGTGATATCACCTTCTAGTGATCCTTTAAATTTTAGAGCATGTACCGTATCAAACATTTGTGTGTCTGAACCAATATTAAGCGACTCGGACGTAGATGGTAAAACATTACTAGCTACTGTTGTAACTCCTGTAATAGAAACGTCATTACCTACATTTAAGTTTTCAGCAATGCCTACTCCGCCTGCTGTAACAATAGAACCTGAATTAATATCTGTACTAGATGATGTATTTTCAATAACTATTACGCCACTTGTTGGATCATCTGGAATCGGTGTGACTTTAACATTACCAACGACATGTAATGCTTCGTCTGGAGAAGTATTGTTTACTCCGAATGTTCCGTTACTTGCCACTGTTAATACATCATTAAATTTGTCGCCGTCTCTTAAAGAAAAATTAATGTTAGATGCATTTTTACTAGCAATAAACTGTATACTGTCTGTCTCGCCTGCCAATACTTTAATGTTTAAATGATCTTCAGATCCAATCTTAACACCATCATTTGTTTTTACTCTTAGCTGCTGTTCCATAGTTCCAGCAGCATCAGTTCTAATAAAGTTTTCAGCTGGGACATTTTGTGAGCCAGTTGCAGTTGTAACTACTAAAGATTTTGCTTTTTCAGCTACGCCTTGAAATTTAATCGGATTGTTTTCTTCGAACGGGGTTTCGTCTCTTATGTTAAGACCTTTTGATATTGCACTAAACCCGTCAATTTTAGCCTTTGGTGTAAAATTCTCTGAGCTAAGGATAGCATAAGGAACGCCTTCNACAAATAGAGTAAATATTTCTATAGTTTCTTCTGTAGTAGAAATTATTTCTTCTTTTCTTCCGCCAGTTAGTAGTCCTAGTGATGTTTCTGGTCCAATTAGTACCCATGCTGCACCTGTATAAACAAACAACTGTTGGTTAGTTGTATCAACCCATAAGTCGCCTGCTGTCGACTGTGACGCAGTTGGTCTTGCAGATGATTTAGTAAATCCACTTGCTGTTTTCCACTGTGTGCTATCATAAATTTTTAACTGGCTTTCTGATCCGCCTGTATCGTACCATAGTTGTCCTTCNACNGGAGTAGTTGGTTCGTTAGGTGATGCAAAGTTTTCAAGCAAATGNAAAAAATTCTCTGCAACTGCTTTACCGTATCCAGTAGCTCGTTTGCCTGGAAGTTGCATACTAGTTTCAGTGTTAATTAAGTTATCTTCAACTAGTATAACACCTTTATTAGCTTCATCACTATATCGTACTTCATATGGCATTATGCATTACCTCCTGAAAGACTCTGAATTCTTACCGTATAATCAATTTGGATTAGTCTATTAAGTGACTTTTGAATAGGATGNAAAATTACGTGTGTAATTAATCTACCTAGTGCATCTGCNTCTGCTGATTTACTTCTCAATCCAAGTTCGTCAAACACAAAATTGCCATCCATGTCAGTGGCATTATCAAATGCATCTTGACCGTTTGGTTCACTATAATCCAATAAACAACTTACTAGCACATCAGTATAGTTTGTGCCGCTTACGTGTCTTGTTTCAAGATAATTGTTGTTTGGGTTTTTATTTAAAAGTCCGTCATCTACAACTACCTTTGAATAAGTTTGATTATATAAACTTGCATTAGCACCTGTTGAATTTGGTGTTAAATAAGCAATAATACCTGTTGGGTCAACGCTTGTNCCACCATTACCNAAGCTCATTTCGTATATAAAACCTTGGCTCATATTTGCAATACTTTCTGCCAACGCTAAACTCATGTTTTCGTAGTGTATAGCATTTCTTTTTTGTACAAAGATCTCGCCATTCGAAGGGTCATATATCTTNATATGACCTTGCACCGAAACTCCGTTTAATTCGTTTATACTATCCATTATTTTTGTTTCCTATACTGTATTTATTAGTTTCCTGCTCTAAGGAAAAATCCGATACTTGTTTCAGTTTCGGTTATTGACTCGCCTAAACGTTGCCAAATATTACCTTTTTTCCTTACAATCACTATATTCTTTTGTTCAATATTTAATATTGCTGGGCTTTGTATTACTATTCTTGCATTCTGTTGATTGTTATAATATTCTATTACNTAATCTGCAGGAACAATTGAGTCTGCTTCAGGTGAATCAAGTCCAACTGTTGCATCAAACTTAGCAAATGGTTTTCCATTTAGTCTAAGACCGTTTACAAATACTTCAAATTCGTCTGTTGACAAAGGTAAGAAGTTTAAGTTTACTATACTTACATTAGTAGCTGTTTGACTTTGTGTAGTGTCTACGTAAGGTACGTACTTACTAATATCAGCTAAAAATACTTGCTCTCCTTTTGGATGTATATTTGCAACACCTGTGCCCAANGTNCCNCGACGTAGTTGTTTTAACACATTTCCATCTTTTACAAGATATTCAATACGCTCTTTATTAATCATAAGCACACCTGGAATATTTTTTGTTCTGTTTGGTTCAATTAAATTTGTTCCATCTTCGACTTCAATACTTAGGCTTAACTGTGTAATTGATTTTGCAAGTTTAGTCGGTGGTGTGTCAATACGGCTATAGATTGTTCTGTTAAGAATATCTTTAAATATTCTGTAACGTACTAACGACGAGTCATCGCCTAATGTACTAACTTGGATATCTAATGTATCTTGCACTTGTCCTGGAACTAGTTCTTCAACACTTTTGCTTGTAGTAGGAGTAACAAAGCTATCACCATCTACAATAATTTCTTCAGCAGTAATACCTTTAGCATTAGAATAATTCATATTGCCGCCGTCGAGATCTAGATCATAAGTTCTTGCATCATAAAGTATACTACCGTCACTTGTAGTTTTTCTTACTATAAATGCTACTCTTGATTCATTAGCACCTAATACCGTCGTTGCTTGTAGATCTTCTAAGTGTAAAATTTGAGTGCTTCCGTCACCAACTAACGTAAGACATGTTGCATCAAGATTAGTTTGCTGTGGCGTGTCGAAGTTTGGATCATCTAGTCTTCTATTTGTTACAACATTACCGTTTACGTCATAACCTACTCTGTAAACATTATAAGCAACATTATCTTCTAATGGTTTATTTAAAACAATTGCACTAGAATCATCCATATAGACAATTTCATCTTCTTGTGTATTTTCAATTTCGTCCCAAATATCGTTAAACCATCCCTTGGTATCCCAACCAAAGTTTGTATCAAATTCAAAGCTCTTAACTTCAACNCCGCCGTAATCAACACCGTCCATAAGTTGTGCAATATCATTACCAAATGCATTTGCATCTGGTGTATATGCAACTTTTATTCTATCAACTGCATTTAACATATTAATATTTTTAGTATAGTTAATTTCAATTAACGCATTATTTGCTGGTGCTACATCAAACACAATTTGCCCTACATATCTAGTATAACTTCGTGTTGTATCTTTAATATTATATACATTAAACTGACTTGCTAGTACTTCTTGATTGTTAACTAAAATACTAATTGTATTTTGATCTAAGTTAGCTGGAAAAATTAAGTCAAAAGTAGTTTTACTTCCTGTGCCTGTAAATGTTTCAATTTTTCTCATATCTTCTGCACTTAACAATGGTGTAACACTATTTCTGTCAAACTTAATTGTAGTATTTGCAGTTCTTGCCAACATATCTCCTAGGACAGCAATAGCTGTTGCAGGCGTACCTGCACTATTAGGTGGTGGAGTAATTTTCACTGTTGGTGTTTGGGTATATCCTTTNCCTTTATTTGTGATTACAATATTAGTTATTGTTCCGTAGCCTACATATGCTTGTGCTGTTGCNCCNGTNCCGTTACCGATAATTTCAACTTTTGGCGCAATAGTATATTCAGTNCCTGGATTACTAATAGTAATTTCAGTAATACTTGCTCCGATATTATCTAGCCAATTTTTTCTAGGATATTCGTTTACTAANTCGTTATCAACAACTGCTACTCCATTTTTTAGTTGTACACTTATTGGNGTAACTTTACCAGTATCTACATTGTAATATACNGGTAAATCAAAGTCTGATACTGACGTACTAGCGGTTTCAATTTTTTGGAAATTACTCACAAACTCTCTTATATTAGTTTTGTAAGGTTTTACTTCCTCGATNTATCTTTTATAGTTTTCTAAATTATCNATATTGTAGGTTAGATCTTGATCTAAATTTCCTGCTAGATGCTTGACCTTAATAAAGCTAGTTTTGAAGAACCAATCTGGATTTTGCTCAGTAAGAATATANCTTAATGTTGCAATGAATAGTTGATTATATTCAATACGCAAATCTTTAATTAGTAATGCATCGCGGATNGTTTCTAATATTACTCTTAATTCAAATCTAGGATCGATATCAAACAAGAACGAATCAAAACTCTTATTATCAAATCCAGAGTTTGAAGTTTCGTTTCTATACAGATTATCTTTAAATTGTATTGTGCCGTTTTCTCTACCAACAGTTTTATAATCGTTTTCNGTATTAGTGTTTACTTTTTCAAGCAATGACCAACCACCTGTGCCGACTGAGTTAACTTTTATAATATCCCCTAGTTGATCGTCAATAAATGATAATTCGTATGTACTATTAATTGTATAATCAGGATTAGTTAATACACTGTATTCTGTATCGTACCAGTCAATATAAGACCAGTATTTTGTTATATCATAACTTTGTACTTTGATTCTATTCCATTTTAATTGTTCATTGTCGTAAGCATAAATGCTCCATTTATTATCAACTTCTGAGTCAGATTCTACAAGCACACTGTGTCTTCTAACATCAATTTGTGTTGTATTGGCATAATTCTTGCCGCCGTAAATTACTTGAACTGTTGTAATTTGNCCTAGATTATTTAATCCNATATCAAATCTAGCATCTTCACCAAAGCCATTTATTTTATAAGAAGGTGCAGTTTTATATCCTCTACCCGGATCTATAATTTTAACTTTAGTAATTTTTCCGTTTATAATAATAGGTTCTAGTTTTGCTTGTTTTACTTTTGTTCCTACTAGCGATAGTTGATCTAACGAATCAATTTTAACATCATATACTCCTGATTCAAATGTNGGTAACGGATCTTTTTGATCTATTGCGCTTATATTAAACTTTTCGATAACTAATTCGTTGCTTAAAACTACATTAACTCTTTCAATAAATTCTTTAAGAGCTTCTCGTCTGTTTTTAAACATACCTTGTCTAGGTGTAGACTGTACACCGTATTTTTGTTTCTCTGTTAAATTAACATCAGGAATAGCTCTATTGTTTATGTCAAACCCAATTAAACTATCAAACCATTTTAATTCAATATCAGCAGATGGTCCGCTAGTATCTAATCCGTCTGTAATTAATTTATATGCACTATGACTATTTTGTTTATCAATATTAGTATTACTATATCTTATTGCTAGTACAACGTCAGTATCATATACAAGCCCGTTGCAGTTATTTAAAACAATTCTATTACTTGATAACATACTTAGATATCTGTAGCCTTGCTGCCTTGGTACAGCGATTAATCTAGCAATGTCTAGTGTTGTAAGAGTTCTATTTGTTTTTGCAGGAATAATTTTTGCATTCTTTACCCAATAGTAATACTTTTCAGAGAACGTTTGGCTTTGTTCGTTAAACACAAACTTCTTACTATACTGAGAATCGCCATATAGTGTTTGTCCTGTAATACCTTGTGCTATTCCATCAGTTGTTTCTGATAGTTCATCCCATTCACTTGGAAGGTAATCAGTTTCTACCCATTCGCATACATCAACAGTGGCGCCGGGCTGTAATTCATTCCAGTTGTCTCGTTGATAATTGATATCGCCTTGGTATGGATATGTAAATGTAGACGTACCGGTATTCCACCATACCATACCTACATGATTTTCTTCCCAATAAAATGTATCAGCAGTATCGCCAACATTATAATATGCTGGATCAAATGGTACTTTGAAATTAATATTCTTATCTGCAGGTCCTGCAATTTTTCCTTGAATAGGATCAATATAATCTAAGTAAGTAATAATAGAATTTGTTCTTTTATTATATAAAAATGCACCTTGTATTTTATCAAGGTCAACTGGTTGTATTAATTCTCTGCTTACATTCCANCCACTAGAATTAACTTTCTTTCTGTAGTCATATAAGCCACCAACATATACATTGTTTTCTTTTGCCGGAACGCCTACATATATATGATTTGCATTAATAAGAACTTGCTCCCTAAGTTCTTTAGTAACATTATCATACGGAATGCTTTCAGCAAATATAAATTTATTTTTTACTTGTTCGTAAACATAAATTACACCAGGATCATAATTAACCTTTTGGAATTCAGTTTGGTCTAGATCAAATAACGTTTCGTCTGCATCAAAGATAGTTGTTGTAAGAACTATNCCTGCAAAACTTGCAATAGATAATACGTTATCNCTAAATGACAGCGAGTAGCCAAAGTTTAATGATACTGAATTTTTTGGCGGNTCTAATGTTTGTGTTAGTTCATACGTTCCGTTTGTATTAGTGTATAGGTAGACTTTTCCTACATTTGTTCCGTTGTCGCTATTATGCGGTTCAGAAATTGCTAGAAAACTACCGTCTGTACTAAAGTCATATGACATTCCAAACTCAGTTCCGCTAGCAGGAGGTCTAATTGTTTGAGACTTGATATACTTTCCTGAAGTTGTACTACCATATATACGAATTTCGTTTGTCACTGTACTATCTGGAGCAATATTAGATACTTTTACAGCAAGAGCAGTTGCAGTATTGTTTAACACAAAATTATCAATACGGACATCGTATCCTGNATTTGCAACAGGTTTTAAATAATTTTGATATACAACGTCAGATGTAACAACCCATAATGCATTTGTAGCTGATGGTGCTTGGCCGTTTGGTGCAAAGTTAGATTGTGCCACATAATACAAATCATTATGTTCTACAATATCACCAATTCTATAGTCGTGTACAGTTTGCCAACTTCCTTTATAATTAGTGTCAATTATTCTTCTCCAACTTGTAGGCTTGAAGGCATTTAAGTTGTTAATTGATCCGTCTGTTTGATCTGCAGGTGTTAGTGTTTGTTGTATTTCATAGTACTTTCCGTAATGGAATACAATGTCTCCTACGGAATACGACAATGTTCTATTCCAGTTTCCTCTAAATCTATTTTCGCTTAACGGACTGTTTTCAAAATATTCGATGCTATAATTACTTGCTGCATATAGTTTGTAACCAGTATCTGTGGAAATAATTTTTACTGTTTTACCAAATTGTGCATTAGGCATNCCAAAGGATTGCTCACTAACAATCTGAGCAACTCTTACATACTGATCTGGAGCAGATTTATAATATATTATTACCAATCCTTGATCTTCTACACCATTGTCAAGTGTTGCACTTGATTTTACTGCATCACCATCTGGTGTGCTAATGTTGTAAACTTGTTTCCANTTTCTATTTAAAGAACTAGGCGTGTCTGCTTGAGTTGGTGCACCAGCAATGCCAAATAGTTCTGTATAAAAATAATATTCTTTATCAATAAGTGTTGCTGATTGGCTAAATGCAAATGCATTCTCAGCTTCNAGTACTAAAAACTTTCCGATATTATTGCCTGTTGGAACTATAACACTATTTGAATAATCAATTTGATTATTTACTGTACGGATTCTACCAATATCTGCATTGCCACGCTCTCTGATTAATCTTACTAACTGTACGTTTTGTTTAAGTTGCCAATCGCCCTGTGTAATCTTTATGTAGACTCGTCTGCGATTGCCCTGTGTGCTACCAAAAGTTTTTACATGCACTACTTCAGCTTTATTAAATGGTGCTAACGGAGTTTCACTTACTAATAAGTTTGTATCAAGAGCAAATTGTTGATCAATAATAATATCACCAACTTCAAACTCCTGCTCACCGATTTGAGCAACGTTTACATCATTTTCAAAGTCAATATATCCGTCCCATATATCAACAATTGTTTGTTCTTTATTTAAATCTTCAAATGTAAATCCAACTGTAGAAATTTCGTCTGACGAATCATCATTTTTATTCATATAGAAATTAAAACTATCGCCGATTTCTGTAGTAAATTCTTGTCCGACTCTTACTAAAAATTTATTACTTAAATTATCAGGAGAACTAATTTGTTCAATCATACTTGCTCTACGATTTTCTTGTAAAAAGTCACCAATTAATAATTCAGTATTGCTTATATTATAATATGTATTCCTGTTTTTTGTTTCTTCGCTATAATTTTCTTGCTTGAATAAATCAGCATATACTAAACCTTTACCCTCTTCAAAGAAAGTTTCGCCATTATTATATTGTGCTACATCTATTTTCCAGAATCCGTTAAATTCTTCTTCAAATCCATATTCTACTTTAGTATAATCACCTAATAACACTATTTCATTTGTTGTTTGATTTTCTACATAAGCAGAACCAGATGCATTAAGTACACCTTTGATATCTTTTAGATACACAACTGCATTACTTGCATCAATTGCTACATAATCAACTGTTGCTGTACTTGCTCCAAGATTAGTTGTAAATAATCTTACAAAATCGCCAACTAATGGCGTTTTAGCAATATTAGTAATAGTAATAATTGCTTCTATTTTAGATGNAATTGTATGATTATTTTCAATTACTGCCTTGTCAAGTCCGCTTACNGAATTNTTCCACGGAGAATATACTATATTGTTGTTAAGTTGTGTCTTTTCATTCCATTTAAGACTTATTACGTCACCAACTGAACTACCTTGGAACATGTCTGTAGGTGCTCTTAGTATAAAGTGATCTACATCGGTATTTTCTAATCCTGGATTACCAGTACTTAGCAAGCTTATATTTGTATCTGTAGTTCGATTAATAATCTGTGTGTAATTATCAAATGTACTAAATGTAGTTGTATCTTTTTTACTATTAATACTTGTGTTTGCTTGCCATAATGTTTCTTTATGTTTTACAATATCCCACTTGGTGTAATTTTTTGTTTCTGCAAATTCACCTTTATAAAAAGTTTTTACTGCGCTTGCATTTGGTACGCCAACTGCTAGATACTTTCCGTCGTGTGATGCAGAAATACTTTCGCCATAATTTGATTCAGTGCCGTCATAAAAATCATTAGAATTACCTAGTGTTTGTGCTAGTCCTAAATCATCATTATCTTGATTACGTCTGTAGTAGAATACTTCGCCGCCGCCGCTGCTAGGCGATGACACATATACTTCTTTGTTATCAGCAGTAACTGATATTGACTTTGTAAATTCTTGATCAATGTCTGCTAAGTTAGAAGAATCTTGTAAGTCATTTGGATTGTATTCTTGTGTAACTGAATTATAAACTGGCTTATTGTCTAATACTGCCCATGAGTTATTTTCATAGTTATCGATCCAAACTCTTTGATTGTCAAAAATACTATTTTGTGCAATGTTATTATACTGATCAAAGTCTTCTACTCTTACAGTTCTTAGTACACTTAAACTATATTCTTCATCTGTAAAATCTAAAAATTCATTTGTTTCTGGTATAGCAATAACAATAGTTTCATAGTCAATTGTTATTACTTCAAAGTAACCGTATACAGAATAAAGTTGTGCACCAGTAATTGCAACTAAATCTCCAGCTACAATTGAATATAGCGAATTTTGTCTAACTGTAAGTGTTGCTGTTGTTCTGTCGAATTCGTCTAACTCAGTATTAACAAACATTTCTCTTACAACAAATTGACTATCTACAATTTGAAATACTGTCCAATCGTTAGGTGTTTTATCCGTAATCCAAATATACTCGCCTGCTGTAAGTTGGTTATTATCAATTACTTTAAGATCGCTAATTGATTGTGTTTTGTATTCTACATCATCTTCGTGTACATATCCACGGCTTTCAGTAAATTCTTCTAATACCTTTGTTGGAAATAATTCTTCAGTAGTATCAATCGGTTTATCTAATAGTTCGTGTGTGCGGACTCTGTATACTGTGTCAAATACATCGTTAGGCATATAATCTAAAATTTCAATCGCCTGTGGTGATTCTCTAAATTTAGATTCATCTAATGGTATTTCTATTTGTTCAACATTCTGATATGCGCCATACTTGCCAACTTGCACTGCCCATTCTTCAAATACTTCAACGCTATTAGATTCTCCTCTTAAACTATTAAAGAAATTATCAATAGAATTCATCGTACCTTTATCTTGTAACATACCTTGATAAAATTTATACTGAGATACATCATCGTTAATAATATTAGCAAGATAGTCGCGCTTTTGATATCCAATCAAATGCTGTGCTAATTTATTTTGTTGTTCGTCAAAACCGTCGCTGTCAATATCGTAATAATCTGCAAATTGATTAATTCTATAATCAAAGTTTGTAATTAATTTAGACTCTGGTTTATCGTTTAGTCGTGTCCAGTAAGAATAATCAAAATCCTTTGTACCAGGAGCATTATATTTGGCAACATAATAGAATTCTTTGTTCTTTACAAGACTACCAATTTGGTAATCCTGCCATGGTTCCCATTCAGTTAGTTCTGCATCATCATAAACAAATCCTGGAATATTTAAACTACCATTCCAGTTGTCACTTCTATATCCAATCAACTTTAAACGTTCTTGTCTATAACCAGTACTAGGCTGATAAATTAAATCGTTAAACACTGTTTCGTTATCAATAATCACAACATGTTCTTTTTGTACAAGTGGTAATTTTACATTATAAATTCCATTATCAGAATTTTTAACTGTTAAACTAAAACTGTTATTGTCACGTAGAATACTACTAAACTTTCTGTTTAATGGCTGTGCATTTTCGTCAAGTAAACTATATCTATAAAAGTTATCATATATATCATCAACAACTGTAAAGTCTCTTTTAAATTCAACTTGAAATGCCGCTGGGCTTAATGCAATTGATGTACCGTTTGCCCATCCTTGCGCAGACCAAGCTAAAAATTCCTTTGCTGCATTTGTCCAGTTAGTAATTGTTTCGCTTTGTTCGTCAACATAGTTAAATTCGAATCCGTTAACTTCTAAATATCGTCCATATCCTATTAATAGATCTACAACGTCTTGTAACGTTTTCAAAACAGTACCATAGTTTACTTCTAAAACAATATTATAGTTAAATTCTTTTTTAATTATTCCCCTAGTTCCGCCTACTGTTGGAATTTCAGGAATCTTTGTAATATTATCGTTTGTAAATGTATTTCCACTAGTAAAATCACTTGTAGCACGATATAAGTTAGAATCATTTACAATGATTTGTCCTTTTACATAAAATTGTGCAGGTGACCAATCTACTGAAGGTTCGAGTGTACCACCAATAACGATATTTGCATCTCTATTTGTTGTTACAGGTGCATAATATTTAAAGGATGGCTCGTCATCATTGTAACCACTTACTATATAACCAGTTGCTGACTTTTCAATTTTTACTCCGCTGTATACAATACTGTCAACAGGCGAACTTGTATTTGTATACACAGTAATATTTTCATCTGGTACAAAAATATTAGCAGTATTTTGCGCAGCTGGATTTTTACTATCTAACACAATGTTTAATTTTGTCTTGTCTGTATATCCTGCTAATCTAAATGCAACTTTATTTTCTATTGATCGTATATCAGTTTGGAATTCGTCATAAGTTTTTAATACATTACTTCCTATTAGAGCATGTATAAAGTTTACAACTCCGCTAGTTAATACTTTAGTCGTGTCTTCGTATGTATTAGGAAATATTAAATTTTCTAGTTCAACATGTCTGCCCGTGTTAGAATAAACTATTTGATTTGCAAGATTTTTTGTTGTTCTCGATACATCAAATCCTAATGCTAAGAATTTAGCAGGTTGATTTAGTAGCATAGCTTTTACTAAACTAAACGGATATTCACTACTATTTCTCCATGCTGCTTCTACTGGTGCATTATCGCCAAATTTAAATGCGCTGTTAGTATCTCTAAGAACTGTGTTTTTTGCATATCCACAACTAATAGGAGATAATAAGTGTCCTTGAGAATCTACAGGAATAATACTTGTTAATCCTGGACGTGCATATTTTTCATTAACTTGTATTAATAAATTAGGATCTTTGATTCTGCCTTCTTCTAAATCTTTCCAAAGTATATTATTATTACTCGTATATGGAGCTTTACCATATGTGTCTTCCCACCACTTTGGCTTAATTGTTAATCCAAGCATTTCCCAAGGATGTGTATGAGGACGATCAGTATCATATAATTCTAAAAATACGCCTCTCCAATATCCTGGCAAAAATGCACCATCGATAGAACTAGTTGACTTACTGTAATTAAATGTAAATTGGTCTTGGCTAAAATAAAATTTATTAGAAGTATAATCTACGCCAATATTAGTATTCCATGTGATAAAGTCTTTGAGTAAAATTCGATCTAATTTAGACTTAGTAATTCCTTTTCTAAATTTACCGCTTACAAAATCATCTTTATTAAAAATATTTGCATTATAATTTGATTTAATATTATTAAAAATTCTTTTTTCTAATTCTAAAAGTAGATTGTCTCTGTAATCTTCATATGCTGAAATTCTGCTGCCGTCGTGTCCAATAATTATTGCCTTACCAACTGGATATACCGGTATAGACAAACTTGCACTTTTAGAACATACATAAGAAGATTTTGGTGCAAAATAAATGCGGCTACTACCGTTTATTTCAACTTGTGTTACTTCGCCATTACTGTCAGCAAGTTTTGCCGCAGAACGATCAACATATAAAGGATGGAACCATCCTACTTTTTTACTAGAAGTGTTTTGACCATAAAGCTGATAAGCATCTGCTGTGTTTATTTGATTTTGATTTGATAACCATTCATCATCACGAACCATCTGTGGTTCATAACTAGGGTATAAGCCTAGTTTTGTTGGTGTAGGTGGTACATACGAACCATCTGTATTATTATATTCGTAAACTTCTACTACATCATTAATTTGTTGTGCAATTAAAAGTTGTAAAAAACTTTCATCTGTAAAGATATAATCCTTATTATGAATTAATTGTTCGCCGTTAAAATAAACTAATACCGAACTAGTATTAAGCGTTTTTAAATTAAAGTTTGTGCTTAACGGATAATAAGTATTTGCGTCATCAAATATGACATATTCATTTCTTATATGTCCTTTGTATCCGATCATATCGGAGAAATAGAAAGGCTGTGTTTTAGTTTTATCTTTGTTCAGCTCTTTGATAATTACATCAACATGCTGTTTTACTTCACCATCAAATCCTAATGTTTCTGAAGTTTGTAAAAAGTTTCGTTTAAACTTATTATATTCTCTCATAGAATATTCTATAGATTTAATAATATTGTATTTTTTATCTAATGTAAGATACATTGGTAAATTAAGCGGACCTGAATGTTTTACAAAACGTTTGCCAAAGCGATCTAAATCGCCTAAATCTTTTAAGTTACTATAACCCGGATAAACGCCGTCAAAATCATTAAGATCGTCTATCATAGTTTTTACGTGGTCATTAACTTCGCCTAAAGTAAATGTAGATACGTCAGCATTTAACGGATTTTTTTCTAAATTAATCGGAAACTCGTAATATCCATTTTCGTTTTTAGCAGTTGACGATTGTGTTTTTATAACAACTAAATCGCCCACTTCTACATTATTAGAAAATTCAACTATCAGTCTATTATTATTTTTTATAAGTGTATATAAATTTTTATTCTGTATAATATTATTAACAAACACTTTGACATTTAAGTCAGTAATATTTGTAGCATTATCATAAACGTCAATTTCAAAACTAGTTTGTTGATTAATTGATGCTTGATATTCTCTAACTACTGGTTGCTTAGATACATATGGTATACTACTCCAACCGTTTGCATATTTAAATTTTTCTCTAGATATGTATTTTTTAAGAAATCCTGTTTTTGTAAATATACTGTTTGTTGTTTCGTCTAACTGGTAAGTAAATGAATCAGATTCTAAATTAAAGTCAAAAAGTATATCGCCAGCATTGTCAATGTTTCTATAAGATAACGGAAATCCTAGTTCACTATCAACAGTTCCAGTACCCTGTTTATAAGAAAATAATTTTGTTCCAGTAAAAGTAGAACTGTTATAAATTTCCATATCACTAAATGCATCACCNGAAGGTGAATATAAAGCAAACATCGGTGGTTGATTTATTTTTGTTTTTTCTTGTGCTTCTTTCCAACCGTCTCTATAAAAGTATACCTTGCCCTTATTTTTTGTACCTTGCTTAACAAGAACATTTTCATTTTCTAATGGCAAAGTGTCGTTTGTTTCTATTAAACTAATTAAATTATCATTAACTATTCTCACAAACTTAACTTCGTAAATTTTTCCTGTTACTCTAATATCAGTATCAGCAGTAAATAAAACACGCATGCCTTCGACTAGATCTACTCCGTCGATATTATAGCCTTTGCTGCCTTCAATAGTTGAAAATACATCTGTTGTAAATGTATCAATTAAATCAATGTCTTTCTTAAACTCTGTACCATAATGATATAAATGTAAGCCAGGCTCAAATTCAATAATTGGTCTAGAAGCTTTTGTAGTTTCATCTACGTCATTAGTAAAATTATTAAAAATTGCACTTTGTTCAATTACTGATTTATGGAACCATCTATTAGAACGTGCCCAAGCATTACCGTCAGCACTTGCTCGATTAATTGTTACGTAGTCTTTTAATGCCGGATAACCTGTTGCAGTCGAATATGGTAATCTGTCAAATTTATCAGTATCGTATTCAATTACTTCTGTTGCAGTATATGCCTGTGGTAGTATTAAATCGTCTTCTGCGATTAGTTGTATACTTGTGCCGACACCATCAACATAATAATTGCCTTCAGCAAAATATTCAGGAGTAGTTTGTCCTCTAAAAAATACTTTTAATCCGTTAGTAAACTTAACACCGTTAGCACTTGAATAAGTTTTTGCACCTACAATTTCATCACGTACATTTAGATATGTATTTTCTTCAATATCATAAATTCTAAATTCTCCGCTCATGTCGATGTCATTAGAATTTATGTAATATAATTTATTTGGTGCATTATACGGAACAGTAAATTCAATTGCGCCTTTTGTCATATAGATGTTGGCTATTTCCTCGCCTGCATCACCTAGCTTCTTTATTCCATCAGGATAAAGTGTGCTTACGTTATCTGAATCTTCAAATGTTACGCCGCCTTCTTCAGGAAGTATAATAAAATCGCCTGCATCAAATTCTGCGCCAAAAAGTTCAGCATCAAATAGGCCATCATTACGTATGCCTTCTTGTGTTGCAACAATTACTGCATTACCCGGAGTAAACGATCTTGTAATTGCAATAGCAATTGGGTGATGTGGACAATCTATTTCAAATCTATACTTTTGTCCTCTAAATAATTTTACACTTGGATTACGTGCTAGTCTATTACTGAATACATATGCATAATTTCCGCCTTGGTCTTCGGCTGTGATTGTATATGTACTAGTTACTTCTTCACTTTGTCCTTCAACAGGAACACTCAACGGACCGTTCGGTAGCCAATAGTACTCTCTAAAATTAACGAATTTATCCCAATCAATATTTGGGTTCCAAGGATATGATTCTTGTTCATTAATTACACTATGGTCACTTGTGTCTACATTAAAAAATTTAAGTTGGTTGATAAAATCATTGTAGTCTTTAAAGAACTTAACATTGTCGACATTATCTTTAATAACAACACCTGGTTCTAATTGATAAGACTGGCGCTGTATACTTATTTCTGGAATATATGTATCTGTGCTTCTAAAACCTTTGGCTGTTTTTCTGCCTACATATCCGCTTAATTTTTCTGCTACACCTGGCTGTATTAGTTGGTCAATTGTTGCTTGTAAAAACTTTAAATTTGCTTCTGATCTAAAAAATCTAGGAAGGAATCTTGCACTCTGTCTTTTATCGTCATCAGGAGTTGGTAACCCGAATTCGCCCTGTGTATTTGCCATTAGTAGTTACTTCCTTCGTCATTATTATTTGCAACATTATTTCCTATTGGATTATATGTTACTGAAGTTGCATCATTTGCACCTGTGACTATTGCTGCACCAGTGTTTTGTACAACTGTAGTTGTTGCGCTACTACTTGGTAAAGTAGTTGGTGCATTTGTACTTCTAGTTTGTACACCTTGCATTGTACTTGATATACTTGTAACAACTAGTCCTGATGCTTGTAAATTAGTTGCTGTATGCTCATCAATTATTTCAATATCATTTACTGTTGCTGCATTTAAAAATATTTCATTTGATTCTGATTTTATTTCAAACAAACTACCAAATACTTGATTAGCTTGTTTAGGTACAACAACTATACTAGATAAATCAGGTGATAAATTATTCATAATATAAGAACTTAATTCTTGGAAGTAAAATGTATCACCAAAGTCCCAATTTTCAATTGCAAAGAATTGATTTATTAGTTGTACGATTGTAGACTTTAATTGATTATTATTAACTGCAACGCCTTTGTTTTTAACAACTTTAAATGTTACTTGTAATCTTGAATCAGCCTTTTCACCAAATAACATTTTATATGTTACTGGGTGAAATACTACTTCGTCGCTTATACTTTTTATTTGGTTTATACTAGCACCATAGTTTCTAAATAATTCATCAGAACTAGGTGGTAAAGGCAAAGATGTAATTCCGCCGTTTACATATTTTCTAACCTGTGTGTCATAATCTTTTGTAAGAACATATGTATCTAAAATATTACTACTTGCTGGATCAATTCTATAATTAGAATCTGCAACATGCACATAATGAAATTTTAATCCAGCTCTGCCAATAAATGCTCTATACTCGTCTGTAATTGTCATATTATTTTGTGCTTTATTAAGGACTTTAAATAAATCAAAGTCTACTATATAAAATACTTGTCCGTCAACTTCGGCATTTACGTTAATTGGATCAAGTGCATCGTTTTGTCTTACTTTAACAATACCATCCGAATTATCAAAATACTTATAATCTTGTACACCGTCTACTGAGCTATACTTCTTTTGGAATATAAATCCGGTTTCGTCAACGATTTCTTTAAACAGTTCAGGATTATCTGAAATTCCGTCATCGTCGCTGTCATAAAAAGCTAACTGTACACGACGAGTATCGTTGTATCCTTCTGAGTCTTTGTATGCATCAGAAATACTCCAGTCAAAATCTTTATTAAAAGCACCAAGACTATTTGGTTTTGTGTTGATGTTTAAAATAGTAATTTTGTCTTGTGCAATTTTACCTGTTTTTGTGTCATATACTTTATCAGCACTATCAAAGAAAAATCTTACCTCTGAATCGCTTTCAAATACGTATCTTAAATTTCTATAACTTACATTAAATGTTTGTCCGTCAGTTTGGAAATAAAATACCCAACTATTATCTTGATTAGATCTAGAAATGTCTCCTTGACGTTGTAAACTAAACGGTGCATATGTATTTAGATTATCACTAGTAATAAGTTTCCACTCACTTGAGGTCTGATCAAACCTTAATGCAAAATCTTTATAAGCAAACGCTCTGTCAATAATTTGTTTTTTTACATCGTCTACAATAGCAGTTGAATATTTTGGTAAAATTTGATTTAGAATTGCGCCATTTGGAATTACATCATTAAACACAATAGGTCCAAAGCCGTCATCATCAACAACTGTGCCATCTGCATCAATTGATTTTACAGTAGTCCACACATAATCACTGCTTCCTTCGTGATCTGCTGTGCCTAACATTAGTTTACCATTTTTCATAAAATGATATCCTTCTGGAGCTGTAAATTTACACATTGCTCCAGTTTTAATATTTTTTAGTGCATTAGTCGTGTATGTACCTACACTATAAACACTAGATGCTGCTTGATTTCCGTTAGCACTTGTAAAGATTTCTGCTAAGTCTAGAATTTGTTCAAAATATCCTGTTGATCTGTTAGTCTTAGAAGTAGTTTGTCTCCATACTGCATTAAGATCAGTAGTGTTTACTTTGTCAAAGTTTTCATTGTAGTAATTTTGCACACTAGTACTTGCAATTCTGCGTTCAACTTGACTGTAAATGATACCTTCAATATCCGACTGTGTTGTAAATGAAAAGTTAAAGTTTTCTAAATATTCTTGTCTATACAAAACTCCATCAGATGCAAACAAACTTGTAGTTGAATATTTTCCAGTTGGATCTGTTAAGTCAAAGTATCTACTTATTCCACTTGAAATTCTATTCACTGTTTTTGTTTTTATAATATCTTGATCAATTCCCAAAGGTCCAATATTATAATCTTCAGCTGTTACTAATCTGTTTTGTGTGTAATAACTTGCTGGAGCATTTTGTTTTATATCTTCACTAGTTTCGCTAGGACGGCCGTTTGATACCGTATTTTTTAAACTAAGACCGATTGTTAATGTTTCTTGTGCATTATTTTTGCTAATGTACGGAATTTGTATTGTAATAGATTGCAGACTACTAGGATTAATAACCATATTTCTGTTATCACTAGTTCTATAATATGTTCTAAAATTACCAGTTGGTAAATTACCAAATACACCATCGCTAAACACTAGATTAATTCTATCGTCTGATCTTGTTGAAACTGCATAAACATCCTTGGTATCTTTAAACAAACTATTATAGATAATATTGTTTCCTTCAACTGATTCTAATTTTTTCCATAACGCAGATTCAAAATTATTTGAGTCAACTGAATATAGCCATATATCTGAATTGTTAATATTAGTGTCATCTATTCCTACAATTTGGTTAGGTACTGGATTGCCAGTGCTAAAGGATGCATTTTCAAGTTGTCCTTGTTTAAAGTGCATAAAGAACCCTGTGTTAGAACTTCCGGCGCCTTGACTATCGTCTCTATAAACAAATGCAGGATTATTACCAGGTAGTGGTGCTTCTTCTACAATAGTTTCGTTTTCAATCCCTGTACTAACTATTTCAAAGCGTGTATTAACTCCTTCTACTGGCTTACTAAATCCAAATACCGGAATGTCAGTATTTAGAGCATTAAATCTATACTGCTCTGTTACAACGCCTTCGATATTTGCTGTTATTGTAGGAGATCCTACTCCTTCTGCGTTAGGTAGCGCAGCATTGATAATCTTAACAAATTGCTCAAAGTAATTTGGNTTTGCTCTATCGTTCCATAAAACAGTAGATCCACGTAAATTTTTACCTGTGCTATCGATAAGATTTTCTGTTGTAGACACTGTTTCAAATTTTAGTAAGCCTGATGCAGCTTTATTCCTTTTAGGATTATACGAAATAAGTTTTGCAAGTCTTAATACGCTTTCTCTGCGCTCTGCTGTCTCTAAGAAATTTTCTCTAGCATTTAGGTCAATTCTGAAGGATAAGTTTTGTCCTAAAAATGCAATCAAATCAATTAGCGCAAGATATTCTGAACTTTCAATATAGTCATTAAAATCCTCTGGATAATTTTGACGCAAATAGTTAATCATTGTTCTGCGTAGATTGTCAAAGTCGTAGCTTTGGAAATCAGCGTTACTAAAAGATTGATAAATTTTCTTCCAATCTTCAGTAGCAATTACTCGAGATTGTCTATCGGTTGATGACATAGATTATTCCTTCATGTTATATGATATTTATCAGGAATAATTATAGTTGCATTTAATTATTCAAGCATTTGTTTATCAAATTTAAATAACATTTGTTCTGATATATTATAAGGCAAAAACGTTAATAATGCACTTACTTCTATACCATCGTCAGTTGTATCAACAAATACCTGATCTGCGGTTACCCTATCATCATAGTTTATAATTTCNGCTACATCAGCAATTATAGCCTCTTTGTTTTCGGTTGTAAANGGTTCGTAAAGCATATCCCAAATAATTGTTCCAAAATTTGGATCGCTTAATTTTTCACCTTTTCGAATATGAAAATGATTTATAATATCTTGTTTAATAAGATCAAAATCGTATAATGCATAACCTTCAACATTTTCATTAATACTAGAAAATCCTCTATATGCGCTGCCCCTAGTTATAGCTTGCGATCCTCTATTAGTAGAGACTTTTACTCTTTTGTAAAGATTTTTTTCTAATGTACTCATAATAATATTTACCTATTTGCTGTATATGTGATAATACGCACTACGGATCGGCGAGGTACGTCTTTTTACCCCTCTAAGATATGCCGATCTAACTGCTGATGTTGACTCCCATATATTTCCGGCGCCGCGATCAGAACCAACAATGTCAACGTGAGCAGATGAATTCCCCATATAATTTCGACTAGCACCTATTCCTCTGCCGCCATTTGCAAAAAATTCTTCAATAAATTTTAAAAATATCGGACTATGTATGGATATATAATTGTTAGCTTCAGGTGCATCGTCGATATGCACTAAATGTATATCAGCTGCACTTCCATAGTCGTGTCGGAGAGATCCAGTAGCAACTTTTTCACTTCCGATCAGTCTTACATTGCCAGCAGCTCTTGCACCTGGTGATCTTTGCCATTCTGCATAGGGCATTTGTCCGGCACTATAAATTATGACCTTTACTTTACAAGCTATTGCAGTTTTATCTAGCAATTGGATAAGTTTTGGTTCACAAGGGTCGTTTCTAATTTTTCCCTTAATCTCAGAAACATAAATTACATTGTTAGTTGTTTCAAAGCCTTCTATTTTTGGAGGAACATAAGGCTTATACCCTCGAGCCTTTGCCATAGCTTCGTCCATAACTCCGTTATCACCGACTCTAATGCCATCACCTTCGCCATTTACCCATACTGGGCCAGTATGTCCTTCTTCATTAGGAATGCTATGTGCAGTTAAATCTCCGCCAGAGCCTGTTACTCGTACACTTGCTTCAGCTACTGATGAATTTCTTAAGAANGTATCTGGAGATATAAATCTATCNGCTGATGCTAACATTCCTGGGGCTTCTCTATCTGTCTGATCACGCTTAAACCCTAAAGGATTCATATTCTCATGATGTGGCCAAGGTTCGTGCTGAGGCGCTCTTGGTACAATTGAATTATATGGTATAGGTTGTGTTACTCCCGGTAGTACATAAGGTAACGTTATTTCAGGTAATGGTTTTACTTTTGCTGGCATCTGAGGACTTCCGGCTTCGATTGCTTTTGCAGCATTAGCCGGTAGTAATGCATCTACACCCTCAGTAGCGTCTGTTGCCGCTGCTGCTGTTGATGCAGCTGGTCCGTTAAAATGAATTTCAGCACCAGTAGAAACAAAATTAGCGCCTGCTTGAATATGTGTTTCGGCGCCACTTGTAATATGTGTACCAAGTCCTGATGTTGATTCTATATTTCTAGTGCTTTCTAAGAAAATACTTCCTTCTGCTTTAGAATTTATATCAGCTGTTTTTGCTTGATTAAAAATAGACACTTCTGCAAGACTATTAATATTTGCAGTTTTACTATGATTAAAAATATCAGTTTCTGCAATATTATGCATTTCACCAGTTACGGTTTTATTAAACATACTTGTTTCTGCGGTATTGTGTATTGATCCTGTTGCAGTTTTGTTAAACATATCTATACCAGCGGTGGTGTTTATATTTTCAACTGCATTTGTTAAGATACTTATTCCGGCTCGATTGTTAATAGTGCCGTCAACTGTTAATANGTAATTTCCTGTGANATCGTCATAGATATTTGATCCGGCAGTTCTATATATCGACTGTGCTGCCTTTGTATGTAATGCACCGTCAATTGCTTCGTGGTACATGTGTGACCCGCTGGACAAATGTGTATTTTTTGCAGCATTTGAAAATATACTATCGCCTGCAGATAAATGACTGCTGCCGCCAACTGTTATAGTGTGTTCTGCGCCTACTAACAAACTTGTATTATATGCACTTTCAAGTTGTACTCTGCCACTTTGNTTTTCTTGTTCAAAATGTTTTCCATCGCTCCAACGTGCTGAGGCTTTCATGTTTATATTACGGCCAGCTTCTACATTAAAATCACGTTCTGCTGTAAAGTTAATATCAGTATCACTCATAACACTTATACTATCTTGGGCATGTATATCTATTTTACCATCTGACGACATTTCAATCCATGCAGTGCCTCTTGAGTTTGCAATATAGATTAAATCTTCACTGTTATGCATCATTATCTGATGCCCTGTTCTAGTCCTAAATCTAATCATTTCATTTTGTGGAATGGTTTCGTCGCCGCCTTGTTCGCTAATACGTTTGTTTACATATATAGGAGGGCCATCTTCAGCGTGGGTTGCTCTAATTAAATTCTGATCGCCGTCATCCATTACAAAACTACTACCGCCCAGTCTGTTATATGGAATATCTATTCCGTCTATATCATAACCGTATTTTGCTTTAGGGTGATCTTTACGTTTATCAAGTGGTCCAGGTGTACTCATACCAAACACCATTGACGGTGCTTCTCGTCTAGCACTACTAGTAGTTGTGCCTCTTGTTTCGTCGTCTATTAAACCTTGTACNTGTAGTACTTCAGAAAAATCTTTATTATAAGGTTTCTTAAAAAACTGAGGATCTGCTGCTGCGCCATCTTCTAATTTTTTATTATATTCACCTACAGGTAATTTTTTGTCTTTTAAATCTTCNGGAGTTTCTTCAGTATGTAACAAGGTAGATGCTGTTGCNCCTGGAACCATCATATTCATATTATTATCTTGAATACATCCTATCCAATATCCGTATGCTGAGATGCCTTCTGCAAATATAACTAAAACACGAGATCCTACATCAGGTGGTACTGCCCAAAATCCATAACTTTTTTGTGTGCTTTGAAAATCGTCATTTTCTTTTAATCCTGATGCTGGTGTAACTCCATAAAACGGAGACAGATATTTGACAATCATTAGTTGTCCACTTCTTTCAGGAAGATTACTCGAACTAGTACGTCTAATAAGTTCAACTTCTAATGTACCTTGCATATACGGATCTAAATGATTTACAATAATTGCTTCATACGGGCCACTATTGCTAATGGGTCCTTCTTGTACTGTTGTTCTTGTATAACTCATTAAAGTTTGTCCTTAATTATCGAATTCTTGATATTTGTACTCTGCCGCCATCGGTTTCTTGAAATGCAAATTGAGTAATGTCAAGTTTATATCTTTCAAGTTGTCTTACAGCCGATGCTTGATTTCTAAAAAATCTGTCAGGTGCTGTAAGTTTTTCAACCACATCCTCAACTCGACCTGTTCCGTCATTAGCAAATCTTTTACTCGGGTGATCATATTCTACCTCGCCGCCGCGGGTTTTAATTTTAGTTTCATCTGGTGCTTCGCCGACTCTTACATTATTTTGATCATACACACTACCGTCTCTTATATTATATGAACTATTTACAATATCTAATAACTCTTGCCTATCGGTTGTGTTTGTTAATTCTTTTTCTTGTCGTGCTGCACTATTATTCTTATTACCTGTACCAGAAGTAAATGTTTCTGGTAGTGGTTTATCAGTTATGCCAGTTAAGCTATCAGTCTGATTTATTATAGTAGGTATTTCGTCATATGTTGGCCCTGCTGAAAACACGCCTTTCCATACATTTGATTTATTTTCTACATCTCTAAACTGATTCATATATTCATATCGTTTACCTGGGTCTGTTTCTATGAACGGATCAACTCCGGTTGCTTGTACAAATACATTTCTAGCACTTGTTAAATCTACTTTACCTACTTTGTCTACAAAAAAAGATGCAGCGCTCTGTGCTGCAGGTATAGCTTGATTTAAGATAGCCGGATTATTTAAAATATCTAATCCTGTAGATGATGCCACNGATTGGAATACTTTTTTTCCTGATATTCCTAAAAGTCCTGCTGGTGAAAATGCACTGCCGCCGTCATCTTTTAGTACTTGATCAAAAAATCTAGTAGGTGAAGATTTCAAATCAGTTAGCTGTGCATCAGAAAAGTTAGATATAACTGGTCCAAATCTATTTCTTAATGCACTATTAGATGTTGTCGCATAAGATTTTACATAATTTGTTGTTAAGCCTGAAACGTTTTCGCACATACCGACTATATTCGCAACTGATGCTGTATCAGTTATTCCTACTTTACTTAGTTGGTCTTTTACTTGNTTTGCATTAACAAGTTTTTCTGCATCAGAAATAACTTTAGGAATTTCATCATATCCGTGTACTGTAGGATTAGTAGAACTTTGTACTTCAGGATTATTACTATCATCTGCCACACCAGATTGAACTCCTGGTGGTGCATAATCAGGCATATCTTTTGTGGATTTTTCTCCAAGGTGACATACATCACGTATTTTCTTACCTAGTCTAAAATCATATCGATCATCTTGTGGATCTATTAATTCATATTTGTAAACATCACTTGCTTCGGGTAAATCAGAAGGTGTAGAAGGATAAGAATTTACACGCTTTCCTCCTGACGTTACTTGACCTGCACTTACTGCATGTTCTGTAACTCTTTTTTCAGATGCTCCAACTGTAGGATTAGCTGTATTNTCTCCGTTAATAGTAGCATCAACTCTAGTAGTTTTTCCTGTGCCACCTTTTTTTGCATCCTTAATGCCTTGTAGAAATTCATCTGGTTTACCATGTGCTGAATTATCTAAAACTCCAGAATAATAACTTTCACCTTTTGCTTTTCCGGGTTTTTTAGAATTTCCAGGAATAGATACAGGAAGAGGTATACTAGCAAATTCTTTACATAGATTTATCATAAAATCTATATCAGTAAATTTTCCTAATTTCCATTTTTTATATTGTCTTAAATTATACAATCTCTTAATACATAATACATCTTGTATTTCAGGAGTATATCGAGTAAAATCAATATCTAATTTAAGTGATCTGATAGTTTCAGCAAGGGGAGCTTTAATAAACTGATATCTACCTACAGCACAACTAGTATTACCATTATTTTTTAAAAGATCTAGTTGAAAAGTTTGTACTTGTCGTAGCGTTTTTGTTACTATCGACGGATCAGAGCTATTTGAATAATGTGCGTTGTATCCTAAGTGACCTGATTCACCCTTAGCTATGAGATCTAGCAACGCCCTGTCAATTGAATCAATTACAAATGCATCAAGATTTACAGGATTGTCTTCTATAGCCTCTCCTAAATTTTCACTATTTGTAATATCTAAAATTTCGTCAGTTGTTCCTTCTTTTTTTATAGTACTTGATNTGTTAAAAGAATTTATTCTTGNTGCATTTGANTCACCGACAATTACTGCTCCNGGATATGCATTTCTTATATCTTCNGCACTTTGTACTTTTAATAATTCAGGATCATTTTTACCATAATATAAATCAGTTACATCGTATGCAGTTGCACCTGCAGAAGTTGCTGCATTTTTGACCAAATCATGTAAATCTGGAAATCCTACTTCCGGATCGTTGTTTGGAGGTACTATAACTATATTAGTATATCCTTTTGTTTTAGCATTTTCAACAATCGCTGTTATATTCTCTGCGGTGTTAGACGTGTCATCTAAATCAGCTGTGCCAATTGCTATAATAATTGTATCGCTCATTATAAACCACCTACTATTCTACCATCAACAAATCTAGCATTAGTTCCTGTAATACTACCTGTTCCTGTTGGTGTATTTGTTTGATTTGGTACACGCATTAACGAAAGATTTTGAGTAAATTGTCCATTGTTAAATGTATGTGTAATGCCCCAACAATTAAACAGTCCACTAAATGGTTTTACTAGTTCAGGCATTCCCATTGTAAACACTCCGTTCAGTTGAGGGTAATCTAAAGGTGTTCTAAAATTTATTACAATNCTTAAATCTTGATATCTAAAATCAGCACGACCGTCAACAGACAAGTTCTTTCCAACTAGTTTTTTCCTTTGATTTCCTGCATCACTTGGCAAGTAATACGGATCTCCCCAAATTGATAAATCAGCTGTGACCATATTAAGAGGAGAATTTATTAGACTTGAATAGTGTTCTTCTGCTCTATTACGTTTTGCCAATTCATCAGGATTAGTTGACTTTTTTGCTCCGTTAAGAAAATTTGATTCTTGTTTTATGCCTAGTTCTACAGTCGACGTTAATTCATTTTTTTCTCTCGAATTAGCACCTTCATACTTTTGATCTTTATCTCGCTGAGCACTTAGTGTAGCTTCGCCTGCACTAACTGCGCCTTTGTTAAAATCTACTAATACTAATTCTGTAAATGCATTATTAAAATTAATATTAAAATCTAAAATATCTTCATTTTTTCCTGAATAGATATAGTTGTATTCTTTATCTGCACTTGCTTTTCTTTCAGGTATTGCTGTAGGAGCTTCTTGTGCTCCTTGAATTTTTGATTCATCAATTTTATACGGAACAACGCAATACACATAAGTCATTCTAGGACGTCCTAAATCTGGATTAATTTCTTCTTCATCTTCAATAAAAACCATTTGTTCTATTTTAAAATAATCTATCATACCTGCTTCGGTTTTTTGTAAATCATGTACATATTGGCAATCGATAATTACATCAGTAATAATGCTCGAAACTCGGTCTCCTTGTCCNTATTGGTAAAACTGTTTAGTAGCAAATTCCGGCAAGTTAGTTTCTTCAACTTGCCCTGGGCCATCATTTGCTAATTCATAACGTTGTGCTTTGTTTATCGTATTTTTTGTACGAGCATTATCGTCAAGTACAGCACTAAGTCCTATGCTGTTAATATTTTCAGGTCTGCTACCCCATATTTTTAAATTTCTAAAATACTTTGCTGATTTTGATGCTGTACGTTTGGCAAAAATTTCAGCTGTTATATCTTGTGCTTGGTTAGTACGCCCTGACATTACAGCTTCGTTTTGTCTAAATTCTAAAGCACTATTTTCTGGATTAAGTGTCGTTAAAGATTTATTTCTACGTCTACCTTCTTGATCATAAAATTCCATAACTTCAGTTTTTGATGCATTAACACTATCTAGCGCATCATAGACATCTCCAGAATCATGTGGGAATAAAATTAAATATCTATCATACCCAGAAATTAATTGCTTATCTTCAGCATTTTCAAATAATGAATTAATTGATGCTGTTATACTGTCTTCACTTGTTTCTAAAACTTCATGTACTAGTCTTCCTGATGCAGATATATCAGTTTTTACTTGATCAACACCATCTTTAAATGCAACTTCAGAATAAATCACTGCTCGACATGAATACTTACTACCAGATCCGTCAACATCAAACTCTACATTNGTAATCATTATAGGAAGATAACTCGGTACAATTTCATTTGCAGTTAGATTACCTAGTGCATCATAACCTGCAAATTCTATCTTTAGACAAAATGGTAAGTTTTGGAAACTGCCGAATTTTAATTCTTTTGCGCTCTCTCTAATTACTTCTAAAAACTGTCCCATCGAATACGGTTCAATAATATCAAACGTTACAGCCGTGCCTAATGTTATGCCAGTGTTTTGATTAGGAGCTACAGCAGATTCAATATTTACATTGTCAATAAAGAATTCCATGTGTCCGCCTAAATCTTCTTCCATTTGAGTTTGCATTTTTATATCTGTCTGGCCACCTCCTGATTTACATATGATGCGCTGTAGTCCGTTTTTAACATATTCATCTGGAAAGTTTAGTTCTTTAGGAGATAAGATTCCTAANGAAATAATATAATTGTAACTATTATACTCTCTTAATTTATTACCTAATTTTCTTGATCCATCTGAGCCAGATTTAAGTGGAATGTTTAATTTTGTTAAAACTGATTCTACTGCACTATAATTTGCTGTTAAATCATTTGTTATATTTTCTATTTTTTGGAATGCCTTTGTTGCAAATGCCTCAACATCAGGATTTACCCAGTCTGAAGGATTATACAATTTAATATTTTGTGTGCCGCCNAATGCACCNAGCGTTTGACCAAATGTCTTTGAAATAGCATTGCCAAATACACCGCCTAATCCTACATTATTAAGTACATTTAATTTATTGCCAATTACATTAGAAATTGCAGCACCTGCAAGACCTTTTGCAATATCTTGAGGACTAGATTTAGCAAGCTGAGTGGCAGAATTAATTAAATTTACTCCTGCTGATAATTTTCCTANCGGAGAGCTTGTGTTTGATAACGTGTTAAAAGAACTTACTGTATTCATTAACGGACTTGTTGCACCNAATGAATTTAGAACACTAGACAAAGGAGTTGTAATATTGCTAATAGAAGTAGGAACACCGGGAATTGCAACATTAGTTGCATAACCTACTCTTTTACTAATTTGGTCAACTCCTAGGTTTCCAAACTGAGAATTTATTGCTGTGTTTAGACTGGGTATTTTTCCAGCTAATGCAGACACGCCAGCNGCGGCAACAATAGACGTTGCATTTAANCCTGCTATTGTATTTGGNAATTTTGGACTTATTGTTTTTTTAGNAGAATCAACTAACGATTGTACTGCATTAATATTAGGATCAGTNGCGGTTACTGTTGTTGCTAAAAATTTACTATTTTCATCAGTAAGCTCACCTAGCGAAAGATTTAAGTTTGAACCTATAGAACTTTTTAAACCTGTTGCTGTTTTATTTTTTATACTATTTGCACTTACTGCTTGAGTAACTGTTGATATGCCTTTTGATGCATTGGTTACAGCAAGAGCACTAACTGCTAAATTTAGTAAATTCTTTGCCATTTAGATTCCTAAACTTTTTTGTAAATTATTACCTTGCGGAAGATATATTTTTGTTCCTGCTACAAAATCAAATATTGGATCTTTTAATATGTTCATATTTCTTTGTGCAAATACCCACCAAAGATCTTTTGATCCATACAAATCGTTTGCTAATAGATCAGGTCTATATGTGTAAACGTTTGTAATTTCATATAATATATCAGTTGGTGATGACGGAACTGGTCTTGGAGTAAAAATATCTAAATAACCTGATGCTGTAACTTCCGTTGATCCATAAAAACTAAGCGTTGACATTAAATAAATCCTTCTTGTTTTCCAACTAAGTTACCATTTGCAAAATCTTGTAGACTAAATCCTGCTACAGAACGTCTTGCATAATTTGGTGCTACTTGTACAGTAATTGTTGATTGTGTAGGTACATAATTTTCACTAGGTCCAGCAGCAGTAGGAATAGTGCAAGGAATATAATCTACATCTGCTGGTAAATCTGTAGTAAAACTTGTAATTAAAACTGGTACGTTATTCATTACATACTTTCCGTATCCATTAAGTCTAGACATCGGTGGTGGTTTTCCGTTGTTAGCACCATCTCCGTAAAACATCTTTGTCATTGTTCTTAAAAAATGTATACACGCTAACCAATATCTTGCATCGTCTTCGTTTTCAGTAAAGAAGTCGCCATTAATAGTGATAGTATCAACTTGGCTATTTTGATATGCATAAAAAGGATAATTAGAATGTGTAGGAGTAATTGTAGAATAGTTTGCACTATGCCCTAAAATTATAGTAGGAGTAAACGGAAATATCATTTTGTTTTGTGAATTTTTTAGCGGAGCTAAAACTTCACTATTATCATTAAGAAACATAGTTGGAACTTGTAAACTAACTCGCCAATCATCTGGTCTATCATCAACTGGACCTTGTACATTAGCAGTTTTCTTACGCAAAGGATTTGCGCCAGCAGCAAGATTACCTAATCTCTTCTGAACTGCGTCAAATTCGCCTGTATAAGAATTAGTCATTTGTTGTCCTATATTTTCATTTATACTCATATTTGTTTCCTTACTATACTATTTAGTTGACAAAATTAACAGAGTATATTATACTAATATTAACAAGGAATGATACATGCGCAAAAGAAATTANCTAAATAACAAAGATCTATTATTAGAAATACATAGATCAAAAAACAGCTTTAATAGCTTCGTAGATGNCNATTATCATCAGTTTGATATTATTTTATTAAGCACTGATGCTATTAATATTAGAACAATTGCAGAAGCAAAACGTAACAAAGCAAAAAGACTGTCAACTGAAGATTACGAAACTCGTAAAATGGCAGGCGAAAAGGTNAAACAAGCAGATTGCGAAATTGATTATAGAACAATNACTAAAGAAGAACTAATCTTTCGAGTTATGACATTTGATCATATTCCAGAAGAGCCTGGTCGTAAGAAAAATCCAAAAACTATTGCTGACACAAAAACAAAACTTAACTTTCCTCCTTTTAAACATTATAAATTTAACGAAGATGGTGAACTAGTTTGTGTAGGTAAATCACACTGGGAAGGTGGACTAGAAAATGGTAATTTTTCTAAAACACACGGTACAGCAACTAATAAACTTGCAATGATGTGGATGAAGTTAGTCGATCGTTATGCTACAAGAGGTAATGTTCGTGGTTATACCTACAACGANGAAATGAAGGGTCAAGCAATACTACAACTTTCACAGATTGGCCTACAGTTTGACGAATCTAAGTCAAACAATCCGTTTGCATATTACACAGCAGCAGTTACTAACTCATTTGTGCGTGTAATTAACTTAGAAAAACGTAATCAAAACATTCGAGATGACATTCTAGAGATGAACGACTTAAAACCAAGTCATACTAGATTACATGAAGGTGAATGGGAAGCTGCAATTAGACGAAACGAAGAAGCAGATCCTACAGCATTTACTAAGAAAAAATAGTTTGACATCTTAATACTTTCCTGTTATACTTAAAAGAAAAGCGGAGTCTATAGTTGTTTAAAAAAGCGGCAGTATTTACTGACATACATTTCGGTCTGAAAAGTAACAGTAAAATGCATAACCAAGACTGTGAAGATTACATCGATTGGTATATAAAAACTGCAAAAGAGCATGGTTGTGAAACTGCGCTTTTTTGCGGTGATTGGAATCACAATCGAAACAGCCTAAACTTAACTACTATGGATGCAGGCATTCGNAGTTTAGAAAAAGTNGGCGCAGCGTTTGATAACTTTTACATGTTTGCTGGTAATCACGACTTGTACTACAAAGATAAACGTGATGTAAAATCTACTGAATTTGCAAAACACATACCAGGCGTTACTGTTATTGACGAAATATGGGAACAAGACGATGTTGCGTTAGTTCCTTGGTTAGTCGGTGACGAATGGAAAAAGATGTCTAAGATTAAAAGCAAATATTTGTTTGGACATTTTGANCTGCCNAGCTTTTACATGAATGCNATGGTACAGATGCCCGATCACGGTGAGCTAAAAGCTGATCACTTTAAGCATCAAGAGTATGTGTTTTCAGGACACTTTCACAAGCGGCAAAAACAAGGACATGTACATTACTTAGGTAATGCATTTCCGCATAATTATGCNGATGCTGGNGATGATGCACGTGGTATGATGATCCTTGACAAAGAAAACAATGCCGAGCCGTTGTATATTAATTGGGATGATTGTCCAAAGTATAGAAATACAACACTAAGCAAATTATTAGATCCAACAAGTGGATTAATTAAACCTAAAATGCATCTACGTGTTACACTAGATATTCCTATTAGTTTTGAAGAAGCAGGACTTATTAAAGAAACATATATAAGAGATCACGGATGTAGAGAAATAACCTTAATCAGTCAAAGACAAACTGAAGAAATGAATACAGATTTAGACATTAGTCANATGGCAAGTGTAGATCAAATTGTATCAAGTGAAATAAGCGAATTAGACACAGAACAGTTTAGCAAAAAAATGCTGCTGGATATTTACAACGGTTTAGAATGATAAAAATTAAAGACTTAACAGTTAAAAACTTTATGAGTGTAGGTAATGTAAGTCAAGGTGTTGACTTTGACCANCAAAGCCTTACACTCGTGCTTGGCGAAAACTTAGATCAAGGAGGTGACGATTCGGGTTCCCGTAACGGTACAGGTAAAACAACAATCATTAATGCATTGTCATACGCTTTGTACGGCCAGGCACTGACCAACATTAAGAAAAACAACCTTATTAACAAAACTAATAGTAAGGGAATGTTGGTCACGCTATCCTTTGACAAAAANAATACAGAGTACAGGATCGAACGTGGACGTTCTCCTAATATTCTTAAGTTTTATGTCAATAATACTGAACAAGAAGCAGAAGATGAATCACAAGGTGATAGTCGCAAAACACAAGAAGCTATTTCAGAACTATTAGGTATGAGTCACGATATGTTTAAGCATATTGTTGCACTTAATACATATTCTGAACCATTCTTAAGTATGCGAGCTAATGACCAACGTGCAATTATCGAACAATTGTTAGGTATTACAATTTTAAGTGAAAAAGCAGAGTCACTTAAAGAACAAGTAAAGGTTACTAAGCAAGCAATTACAGAAGAAACATTTAAAATACAAGCAATCGAAAGTGCTAATCAAAAAATACAAACTACAATTGATAGTTTAGGTAAAAATCAACGTGCATGGGTTGCAAAACGCAGTTCTGACGAAGAAAAACTTAAATCTGCAATCGAAGAATTAGAAAAATTAGACATCGAAGCTGAATTAGATGCACACGAAAAATTATCAAACTGGACAGAGCATAATAATTCTATTTTGGCTCTTAGAAAAGAATTAAGCACACTAGAGCCTGCACTAATACGTGCTGACAAGAGTGTAGAAAAAGCAAAAAAAGATATTGAAGAATTAGAAGATGCAATGTGTTATACATGTGGTCAAGAACTACATGCAGATAAAAAAGCTGAGATTGCAGAGCGNAAATCTAAAGAATTAGAAGATGCATTAGCGTATCAAAAAGAAATTACTAACAAAGTAACAGATGTTGCTGTTGATTTAGATATAATCGGTGATATCAATGGTAAACCGACTACCTTTTACGATGCTGCTAAAGAAGCATACGAACATAGAAGCAATGTTGAGAACTTACAAAATGCATTAGTAAACAAACAAGCAGAAATTGATCCGTATGAAGTACAAATTAACGAACTAAAAAGTACTGCACTACAAGATCTTGACTGGAGCATTATAAACGATCTTACAGAGTTTAAAGAACATCAAGAGTTCTTACAAAAGCTACTTACAAACAAAGATTCGTTTATACGTAAGAAAATTATCGATCAGAATCTAGCATATCTTAACAATAGATTAACATATTATTTAGATACACTGGATTACCGCATCAGGTACAATTCCAAAACGATTTAAATGTTGAAATTACACAACTAGGACAAGATTTAGACTTTGACAACTTATCAAGAGGCGAACGAAACAGACTTATACTAGGTTTATCGTTTGCATTTCGTGATGTTTGGGAAAGCCTATATCAAAACATTAATTTGTTGTTTATGATGAGCTTATTGATTCAGGAATGGATAGTGCAGGCGTTGAAAACTCAATCGGCGTACTTAAAAAGATGACTAGAGAACGTAACAAGAACATCTTCCTCATATCTCACAAAGATGAGCTAGTTGGCAGGGTAAACAATGTATTAAAAGTTGTTAAAGAAAACGGTTTTACGTCATATGCAAACGATTTGGAAATAGTAGAATGAAAATTAAACTCGGAGTTAGAGGTAGTAAACTTGCATTAGCATATGCAGACATTGTTAAACGTAAAATTAACTCTGTAGGCGACTATAACGTTGAAGTTGTAGTAATTAAAACAGATGGTGACATATATGCCAAAAAGAACATTGCTGAAATCGGTGGTAAAGGTGTATTTGTTACTAAAATTGAACAACAATTATTAGACGGCAACATTGATATTGCTGTACATAGTTTTAAAGACCTTCCCAAGGACCTACACGACGATACAGACATATTTGCTGTTATGAAACGTCACGATCCACGTGATGCTGTTATCGGAAACTTAGTTGATGGTTGTAAAATAGGCACAAGTAGTCCTAGACGAAAATTACAACTTGCAAAAATGTTTCCCAACAGTGAAATACTTCCAATACGGGGTAATATTGACACAAGAATACAAAAAGTTCGCGACAATGAGTACGATGCTACAATATTAGCAATGGCAGGGCTTGATACAATGAACTTAGGTCATGAAATAAACAAAATTATGGCAATAAATGAACTGGTACCAGCTGTTGGGCAAGGTGTTATTGCTGTACAAACTAAAAAAGACGCAGAAATTAACTTTTTAATGGAGCAAATTAATCATTTAGAAACATATCAATGTGCAATGGCTGAAAGAGCAATGTTAAAAGTTATTGACGGCGATTGTGATACTGCAATCGGATCTATTACAAATGTATGTGGTACTTTGTTAACTATTAGTGCATGGAATTATGAAAATAATACATCATGCCGAGTAGAAGGCTTGTTATCCAACTACAATGAATTAGGTTTAGAAGCAGGATCCGCTATAAAATGAACGAAGACAAATTTCACGAAGATTTAGTACAAGCATATCTGCAATACTTTGCAGCAAACGAGTGGTGGGAACGGAAAAACTCCGTTCGTGCATATTCAGCAGTACAGAAGGCACTTAGAGATATCAGATCAATAGCAAAAGAACGAAATACTGAAATTAGGCTTAACCAAAAGGACTATAAAACCAAATTTAAAGGCAAACTATACAAGGATCGATAAACATTGTATGAATTGGACATATAATGGTAACGAAGTTACAGAAATACCACAAGAGTACGAAGGCTTTGTTTACATTATTACTAATTTAACAGATGATCGCAAATACATAGGCAAAAAACTAGCAAAATTTAAAACTACTAAGCCACCCTTAAAAGGCAAAAAGAATAAAAGACGCGGAACAAAAGAATCAGACTGGAAAGACTATTGGGGATCCAGTGACAGGCTAAATGCAGACGTAGAAAAATTAGGCAAAGACAAGTTCACAAGAGAAATACTATATTTTTGTAAAAGCAGAGGCGAAATGTCTTACTTAGAGGCAAGAGAACAGTTTAGCAGGCGAGTATTAGAGACGGACGAGTATTATAACGGTATAATAAACGTGCGTGTAGGCGGATCAAANATCCTTAGAGAAAATTTAAAGGCACATCAGGACACTATTTAAAAGCCAAAATCCAGCCGAGGTAATGCTCGTCGCCGGTGGAGTGGTAAAGTCCAACAGGCTGTATGCTACGAAAACCCCTTAGCACTAGGAACGAAGCGGGGGATAGCGCATTTTGCGTGATGTCGACGTAGGTTGGGAAAGGTCAGAGCCCAGTAGCAAAGTCAAATACCTATTTCCAATGTCTCGGCTATGATACTCACATGAAGATATCTTCGAGGACGACGGGACCCTGNGAGGTTCCGTCTGACTAATTAATCTACATGAATATTTAAAATGAATTATAAATTCATTTAAGAAAGAATATTAACTTAAACGAAGTGTATAGTTTGAGCGATAGCGAAAACTTATATCTACGAAGTAGATATACTAAATACTTACATGAAACTTACTGATATACTTAATGAATCACAACTTGATGAGTTTATTCCTTTAACTAAACAAGGAAGAATGATTAAGCGAGCTGAAAAAGCTGGTAAAAAAGATGCTAAAGCTACTTTGGATAAAATGATTCAGAACTTTGCTGCCCATCTTGGTACGCAAGGACTTAAATTTAAGACAGCATCTACTGATGATGTAATTGATTATCTTAAATCGAGAAAAATTGACGTAAGTGATATTGATACTAATGCTCCTATGACTCCTGCACGTATAAAAAAGATATTTCAGGTCAAGGTTAAAGCAGCAATTGGTAAATCAGTACCTAAAAGCAAACAACCCCCATCACCTAAACTTACATCAGTACAAAAAGCTGCTATGGCATTGTCTGACAAAGAAAAACTAGCTCTTGCTAAACAATTATCAAAAGGTTTAAAAACAGGAACTGGTGAGAAAATTGTAAATCCAGACAAAGTTAGTGTTAGCCGTGATAAAAGTGGACGTTTTGGTAAACTAGGGTAATTAAAAGAACGGTAATCCGCTTTCTTTAGTAGTTTTCATATTTTCTTTGACTATTTCACTTATCATTTTACGATCTTGATAGCCCATAGCAAATCCTTCGTCTAAACCTACACTACCACGCATATACCAAATAAGTTTTAGTATTTCGTTTCGTAATTCTAAACCTTGACTTTCGATTTCTTTAGAATATTCTAAAAGGTCAGCCAGGGGCATTGGTAAAATCTTTATACGAAAAAATTTGATTGATCAAATGCAATTGGAACTTCAAACTGTTCCGGTGCTCCTTGTGCTTTTTCGTCGTCAGTGGGTGTAATCTTCATAGGTTCGATGGAAAACTTTTCTTTTTGTGTATCAAAATGTGTTTTAAGTGCATTAAAAACATCTTTATCTGCATTTAATACAAATTCTCGTATATGATCAGCGTTTGTTACAGTAACTTCGTCTGTTGTTATGCTAGTAACGGATTGTGCCATCATATCAATTGTTAAACTAGTTAATTTTTTAAAACTAGTTGTAAATTTAGCAAGTTTATCTTCATCTGACATTTCGTCATCGTTAACAACAGCAAATATTCTTTGTTCTTCGAATGTTTTCAAACTACTTTTAGTAAATTCTTGGTATGTTAGCGGTCTAACAGTACATTTCATACCTTGTACTATGCATTCGCTATCAAACGATACACTNACTAACTTGTTTAGTAGTATTCTTAGGTCAACTGCATAATCTTTTGTTATTTCAGTGTTTGGAATGTCTACTGGAAAGTCAAGTTGCTCTCCATATGTAGCAATACGAATAGCAATTAGTATTGCATCAAGATCAATACTAGGCATATGCCATGGATTTTCAATACAAGGTATACAACTTTTAATTACATCAACTGTTGCTTGACCGTTCAGCAGTGCATCCGGAGTTTTCATAGTAAGTTCGTCTGCCGCAGTCATTGAATATACAGGTATTTCACCTGACTCTGGCATATTTAAACTACCTTCGGGATAAAAATTACCTTTACTAGGTAATGTAATGTATACTTTTGGTTGCCTAAAGTGTTTTTTTAACGGATTAGGTGCTTCAGGCGGTATAAAAGTCGAGGGATCGAACTCAGGCATGGTTTACTCCAGATAAATACTTTGTAAAGTATATATCTATATTTATTAAGTGCGCAGTTTATAGGAATTAGGGTTGGCAGAAGAAGTAGAAATTACCAATTATGGTAAAGACGGTGTTGCAAGTGAGGAAACTCTGGCAGCACTTCTAAAAACTATGGAACGTCTTGCAAAATCTAAAGGATTTGATCCTAANGAAGTTAACAAGAAGACAAAACAGCTTTCAACATCTATGCAAGGCGGTATAGAAGTTGTAGACGAAAACAGAAAAGCTCTTGATAAACATACTGATGCTGTAAAATCAAATACTTCTAAATTNGGAACTGCATTATCTCTTGCTGGTGCTGGAATAGGTATGGTTACAAATCGAGTTACAGCACTATCAGAACAATTATTGTTTACAGGAAGTACTCTTACTGATTTTGCAAGCGAAATACCATTTNTTGGAACATTATTAGCGCCATTGACTGGAGTAATTGATAACACTGTAGATACATATAGAGAATTTAGTACAATNGGNGGNACTGCTGNTAAAAGTTTATATGATTTTAGTAAAATGGCTGCTGAAGCAAATATGCCTATGAATGATTTCAGACAACTAGTGATGGAAAATTCGCAAAGTATGAAACTATTTGGATCTACAACTAC
>JGI26246J51724_1000097_pt1 | contig 40981 bp, 39 predicted proteins | sample SaaInlLV_10m_DNA_FD_51724 | JGI IMG/M metagenome (IMG submission 51724) | reverse complement strand
CATTACTATCCACCTGTGTATTATTTTTAGACCAATCTGTTCTCAAATGCGACATTAATTTATTTTTGGTGCGCCCAGACTGCATTATCCCCTTGGCAGAATAGAGCGTAAAACATCTGGCCTGTCGGTAATAATACCATCCACTCGGTCATCAATCAGCTTTTGCATTAAACCTACGTCATTTACCGTCCAGGCATCGACGCGCATATTAAGCTGATGCGCAGCTTCTATAACTGCGGGCGTCAGAATCTTGACGCCTGCGTAGACTACCGGGAGCTGTACAGACACCCCAGGCGAGTTAAATAAATGGCCTAATCCCAAACGACTAAGAACAACTAACAGAGCAACCTCAGACTGGCCCAAGGATGTGGGCACCTGGGGGCAAATTTGGCGAAAATACTGCAATACGGAACTGTGAAAAGAGCCAATTACAACCTGCTCTGTCAGGTTATACCGGTTAAGCAATTGACAGAGGTGATCAGCCGCAGCTGTCCCCTCAGGTTTCAACTCAATCAGATAGCGACTCTCTGGAAGACGGATAAACAGAGATTCCAGGGTCGGCACTACAATACCTGCAGGATAGGTCAGATCAGGAAAATCAACCTCATGAAAGCCAACATCGTACTGTTGGATTTCAGCCAGAGTCATATCTGCAATCAGACCACTGCCATTGGTGGTGGTATCAATCATCTCATCATGGCGCACAACCAGCTGGCTATCCGCTGTCAGATGGATATCTAACTCGAGAATATCTGTGCCCAGCCTCAGGGCATTGACTGCTGCTTCCAATGTATTGCCTGGCAGCAGAGCTCTGGCACTACCATGGGCAATAACCTGAACCGAGGTGGGCTTGTAAAAGGGAATATCTTTGACCGGCTCAGCGGCAGGAAGGCTTAGCAATAGCAAATAAACCAGCAGCGATCCGGTCATAAATACAGAGAAGATTTTCATAGAGCTTGCCTGTTATATTTTTATTGCTCTTAAATACTCAGATCTTCCAAATACGGTCTAGCGATTATGTCGGTTTGCAATTAACTCATCCACCACTGCAGGCTCAGCCAATGTTGAGGTATCCCCCAGGCTGTCCAATTCATTGGCTGCTACTTTGCGCAGAATACGCCGCATAATTTTTCCGGACCTGGTTTTAGGCAACCCAGGGGCCCATTGGATAATATCCGGCTTGGCAATAGGTCCAATTTCGGCGACACAGAGTGCCACCAGCTCCTTGAGTAACAGCTCGTTGAACTCCACATTTGCCATAGGCGTGACATAGCAGTAAATGCCCTGCCCCTTAATATCATGGGGGTAACCGACCACCGCAGCTTCGGCAATAGCCTCGTGCAGCACCAGTGCACTCTCCACTTCGGCGGTGCCCATACGGTGACCGGAGACATTGAGCACATCATCGACCCGTCCCGTAATCCAGTAATATCCATCCTCATCTCGCCGCGCGCCATCTCCAGTGAAATAATAGCCTGGGTAAGCACTGAAGTAGGTTTCAATGCAGCGCTTGTGATCACCATAGACAGTGCGAATCTGACTGGGCCATGAGGATTTAATCATCAGCAGACCCTCGCCCGCCCCAACGACTTCAGTACCCTCAGGGTCTAGCAAGACAGGCTCCACCCCAAAGAATGGCTGGCATGCAGAACCGGGCTTAAGATCCGTAGCACCGGGAAGAGGAGTCATCATATGAGCGCCGGTTTCAGTCTGCCACCAGGTGTCCACTATGGGGCAGCGCGACTCACCTACCACCCTGTAATACCATTCCCAGGCCTCTGGGTTGATCGGCTCACCCACGGTACCCAACAATTTCAGAGAACTGCGAGAGGTTTTCTTTACAGGCTCATCGCCAGCTGACATAAGGGCTCGAATGGCAGTTGGCGCAGTGTAAAACTGATTGACCTGGTGCTTGTCGATCACTTGCCAGAAACGCGACGCATCCGGATAGGTGGGCACCCCTTCAAACATCAGCGATATGCCGCCATTGCAAAGAGGGCCGTAAACTATGTAACTGTGGCCAGTAATCCAGCCGACATCAGCAGTACACCAGTAAATATCGCCCTCTTTATAGTCAAAGGTGTATTTGTGACTCATAGCGGCCATCAGCAGATAGCCTCCAGTGGTGTGCAGTACGCCTTTGGGCTTACCCGTAGAGCCTGAGGTATAGAGAATAAACAGCGGGTCTTCAGAGTCCATAGACTCCGCCACACAGTCCTCGGACACTGCATCAGTCGACTGCTGATACCAGAGATCGCGACCCTCAACCCACTGCACAGCACCAGAGGTGCGCTCTACCACCAGACAGGTATGCACTGCCGGACAATGGGCCAGCGCAGCATCGACATTCTGTTTTAGAGGAATAATTTTGCCGCCTCGAACTCCCTCATCCGCAGTGATCACCAACTCGCAATCAGAGTCCAGAATACGGTCTTTTAATGCCTCAGGGGAGAAACCACCGAAAACTACCGAGTGCACAGCTCCGATACGGGCACAGGCCAGCATGGCATAGGTAGCTTCAGGAATCATAGGCATATAGATGCACACCCGATCGCCCTTTTTAACCCCCCGCTCTCGGAGCACATTGCCCAGTCGCGACACCTGCTCGTGCAACTCAGCATAGGTAATTCTTTTATCGTCGCTGGGCTCATCACCCTCCCAAATCAGCGCGGTTTGTTGAGCCCGCTGGGGCAGATGACGATCAATACAGTTGACCGCGACATTGAGTTTACCACCGCCAAACCAGGTTGCCTCAGCAGCGGAAAAATCATGACTGGACACTGTCTGCCAGGGTTTATCCCAGGTCAAAAACTCATTGGCCTGCTCAGCCCAGAATTGCTCGGGCTGCTCGATAGATTGGCGATACATCTCAGTATATTTTTGCTTGTTGATCCAAGCAGACTGGTGCCAGGAGGCGGGAACCGGATACAGCGCTGAAGCAGACATGTAGACAACCCTTTAGTGGATAGCGGTAAAAAGGAATTAGTCTAGTAGATTTACAACCTTTACCTCAAGCTAATTGCTCATTTTGGCGCCGATTCAAGGGGAGTCGTCGCCAATTGGCAAGAGCGATCAACTGTCGCTCTTATAGCGGGTTGGCTTGAGGCTGTTTTTTATTTTCTCGAGATGGGGCAGGAAGTCCGGTCCGCGGCGCAATGTCATACCAGTCGCCAATACATCGAGAACCACCAGGTGCACGATACGCGACGCCATAGGCATATATTCATCGGTATTTTCAGGCACATCCACGTCCATAGCCAATGTGCTCATGGCAGCCAGAGGCGAATCTGGCGCGGTAAGGCCAATCACTATAGATCCATTGTTTCTGGCAATCTCTGCCACCTCGACAATCTCTTTGGTGCGACCGGTATGGGACACAATAAAGAACAGATCCCCTGCCCCGCCAGTAGAGGCCAGCATACGCTGCATCAATACATCTTCATGGCTGGAAACTGGCAGATTGAAGCGGAAAAACTTGTGCTCGGCATCCCGGGCCACAGAGCCAGAGGCACCCAGCCCAAAAAAGTAAATTCTCTTTGCCTGAATCAACTTGTCTACCACCTGATTTACCCTGGTATAGCTGATGTTGTCTCGCACAGCGGCCAGTGTATTTATGGTGCTATCAATTATTTTTGGCGTGTAACTGGCCACATCGTCGTTGGGGTCCACATTGCGGTTTACAAAGCGAATACCGCTGACCAGAGACTTGGCTAATTTGAGCTTGAAATCGGGAAAGCCAGAGGCATTAAAGCGCTTACAAAATCTATTGACGCTGGGTTCGCTAACGCTGGCCTTTTTTGCCAGTGCCGCAATACTGGACTGAGTAGCTCCATCCGGATCCAACAAAATAACGTTGGCAACCTTGGTTTCCGACTTATTTAGGCTGGGCAAGGCATCGGTAATGATATTGATCAGATTCTGGCTGTGCATAGGCCCCAACTGTATATGACATTAAATGACTTCATTTACCCACAGGGTAAAACAACTGCAGATTCTATCGGCGAAAAACACTTCACAGCCGAGCATTTTGTACCAAAATTTCATATCTCTGCAACAAAACTNTGCCAAAGGTTTATTTTATGTAATTTTACGCAATAAATACCNATAAAAATTGCTTAAAACCAGGTTTAAACCTATAATTTACGTAAGTTTACTACATTTTAAAGATATAAATTATGTATAAGATCGCGATTAATGGTTTTGGCCGCATCGGGCGCAATGTTCTAAGAGCACTCTATGAGCGCCCAGACCTCCAGGACAAAATTCAAATTGTTGCCATCAATGATTTGGGCGATGCATCAATTAGCGCCCATCTGCTCAAGTTCGACACTGTGCATGGCCGCTTCGGTCAGCAGGTAGAAGTAGGCGAGAACTCAATCAGCATCAATGGCCAAGAAATTAAATGGTTCTGCGAGCGCGACCCGGCCAATATTCCCTGGGGCGACCTGGGCGTGGACCTGGTCTGCGAATGTACCGGCGTTTTTACCAGCCGTGACAAAGCCGCATTGCACATTGCCGGCGGCGCTAAAAAAGTACTGATCTCAGCACCGGGCTCCAATGTGGATGCCACTGTTGTCTATGGTATAAACCACCATATGCTGACCCAGCAACACCAGGTAATCTCCAATGCTTCCTGCACAACTAACTGCCTTGCACCTCTGGTCAAGCCGCTGCATGAAGCCATGGGCATTGAGTCAGGTTATATGACAACAGTGCATGCCTATACCAATGATCAGCAGCTGAGCGATGTCTACCATTCAGACGTCTACCGCGCTCGATCTGCTACCCAGTCTATGATCCCCACCAAAACCGGTGCGGCAGTGGCAATTGGCGACGTGATGCCAGAGTTGGCCGGTAAGCTCGACGGTCTTGCCGTGCGGGTACCCACTATTAACGTATCCCTGGTCGATCTCACCTTTAATGCCGGCAGAGACACCTCAGTTGATGAGGTCAATCAGATTCTTAAGCAGGCTGCAGAGGGTGACTTAAAAGAGGTGCTGAGCTACTGCGATGACCCTCTGGTGTCTATCGACTACAACCATATCCCCTTCTCCAGTAATTTTGATTCCCTGCAAACTCGAGTCAATGGCTCGCTGGTTAAGGTTATGGCCTGGTATGACAATGAATGGGGCTTCTCCAATCGCATGCTCGACAACAGCATTGCCCTGCTGAACGCACCAGAGTAATTCTATGCCCCGCAGAACTAAGATTCTGGCCACACTTGGCCCAGGCAGCAGCCATGATCAGGGAATAAGAGACCTGATTATTGCCGGCGTCAACGTCTTTCGCCTCAACTTCTCCCACGGCACTGCTGAGGAGCATACTCAGCGTGCGGAGACGATTCGGCGCATAGGTAAAGAGCTCAAGACACCAGTGGGTATTCTCTGCGATATGCAGGGGCCAAAAATACGGATTGGTAGTTTTGCTGAGGATAAGAAAATTAAGCTCAGTGAAGGCTGCACGTTCACTCTGGATAGCCAGATGGATCCAGAGCTGGGCAATCAAGACAGAGTCTATATTGCCCAGGAGTTGCTGGAGGATATAGAGCAGAGCAATATACTGCTGCTGGATGATGGTCGCCTCACCCTTGAGGTAACGGAGAAAACCCATCATGCCGTAACCTGCTCTGTGGTTCAGGGCGGTGTACTGTCCAGTAAAAAAGGCGTCAATAAATTTGGTGGCGGACTGTCGGCCAAGGCCCTTACCGAGAAAGATAAAGCCGATATCAAGACCGCCTCCGCGCTAAATACCGACTATCTAGCCATTTCATTTGTGCAGTCCAAAGAAGATATCGAAGAGACCAGAAGCCTGCTGTCTGCAGCAGGTAGCGACGCGCATATTATCGCCAAAGTTGAGCGAGCCGAGGCCATCACCGATGAATTTTTACCCGGCATTATTGAAAGTGCTGACGGGGTAATGGTGGCCCGGGGTGACCTGGGTGTTGAAATTGGCGACGCCAATCTTGTAGCAGTGCAAAAGCAGCTTATTGAAGCAGCCAATTCAGCCAATAAGGTAGTGATCACAGCAACCCAGATGATGGAGTCTATGATCAGTGCGCCTACGCCAACTCGCGCCGAAGTTTTTGATGTGGCCAACGCAGTGCTGGATGGCACAGATGCGGTAATGCTCTCGGCGGAAACCGCTGTGGGAGACTATCCGGTAGAAACTGTCAAAGCCATGGCCAGAGTGATTGAGGGCGCCGAAAAGCACCCACTGGCGCAGCGCTCCAAGCACAGAATGCATCAGACTTTTCAGCGTATCGATGAATCTCTAGCACTGTCAGCCATGTATGTGGCCAATCATTTACATGGAGTAAAGGCTGTTATCTGTATGACAGAGACCGGCTTTACACCATTGCTGATGTCGCGCATTACCTCATCTCTGCCAATTTATGCCATGGCGCAAAAACTCGGCACCTGCGAGATCACCGCTCTATACAGAGGTGTGGTCCCAGTGCCATTTGACACCTCAAATCTCGATCCTTCAGAAGTTAATCACTGTGCCGTAGAAAAATTGCGTGAATACGATGCGGTCAGCGATGGCGACCTAGTATTGATTACCAAAGGGGACTTTGTGAATGTCCACGGCGGCACCAANACNTTAAAAATTGTTCGAGTCGGCGACGTTATTCGCTAGCTTGAAAAACCGTCTCTTCCCAGGCCATGGATGGCCTACTTTAAANCCTGCACTGCATAATCTAAGGCACATACCCCAANGCTTAACATTTTGCCTGGTTTATTTCGCCCAGTAGACTGAGAGCGGCGCAACCTGTTGACCCAAAATAGCTCTGATGGGCAGCTCGGCGGCATTGTCGCCATTTTGTGCAGCGAGCAGCACGTCCTGCTTGCTGGATCCACTGATATGAATAATCACCTGCCCGGCATTTAACAGCCTTGGCAATGTCATGCTCATTCGCTGGTGAGGAGCCGCTGTAGGCGTTACTGCAATCGCTGTGCGACCTGAATTCATATCCAACCCCAGAGCCAGGGCCTCAGTTCCGGGGAAGAGTGACGCCGTGTGGCCATCATCGCCCATACCCAAAATCACTACCGTAAATTGACCCGCAGAGGCCAGGGCCTGCTCGCACTCTGATTCAGCATCCACTGCGTTCTCAGCAGCGCTCTTCAAACTAATAAATTGCGCCTGATGGGCTTCATTGATTAGCAGATTCTCGCGCACCAGCTTTTCATTGCTATCCTGGTGGTCCGCATCGACCCAGCGCTCATCGGCGAGAGTAACTGTTACCGAACTCCAGTCCAGCAGTTGCTGCGACAGCAAATGGAAAAAACCCATAGGCGTTCGCCCACCAGAGACAACCAGCGAGGCTTTACCCCGGGCCTGGATATCCGCGGCCAGCAGTGCCGCCACTTTCTCAGCCAGCTCTATATCCAGAGCAGAGGTATTCTCAAATTCCACCATGTTCATATTCAGTCCTCGTGCCAGCTACGGTTGTCATTTTCAATTAGCATTTCAGCTTTAGCTGGCCCCAGAGAGCCGGCACTGTAGGCCTTGGTACCTATCTTCTGATCTACCCAGGCATCGAGCAGTGTGTCGCACCAGCGCCAGGAGGCTTCAATTTCATCCCGGCTGACAAACAACCACTGGTCTCCCTTAATCACTTCTAGAATCAAACGCTCGTAGGCATCGGGAATTCTAGCCTCACCTTCGGAATCAAAGAAATCAAGGTTGAGAACCCGCTTTTCAACGCCCATACGCTCTTTCANGCTGTGCTTTTTAGAGACCATTTCCAGCTGAATGCCCTCATTGGGCTGCAGATTAATAATCAGACGGTTGTTGGCGTCATCATCGGTCTCGGGAAATAGTGAATGGGGGTTATCCTTATAGGTAATAACTACCTGGGTCACCTTATCTTTCATGCGCTTACCTGTGCGCAGATAAAACGGAACCCCGTTCCAACGCCAGTTATCCACAAAGACTTTAAGTGCCACAAAGGTTTCATTGTTGCTGCTGTCGCCGGTACAGCCCTCTTCTTCCATATAGCCAACTACTGGATCACCGGCAACCCAGCCGGCGGCGTATTGCCCGCGCACAGCCTGGTCGGCCACATTGGCTGAACTAATTGGGCTCAGGGCTCTCAGCAACTTAACTTTTTCTGCACGAATCTCATCGGCTTCCAGGGAATTCGGTGGTTCCATAGCCACCATGCAGAGCAATTGCAGCAGATGATTCTGAACCATATCCCGCAACTGACCCACTTTGTCATAGTAGGACCAGCGACCTTCAATACCCACGGTTTCAGCTGCNGTGATCTGTATATGATCAATGCAGCTGTTGTCCCACTGACTGTTGATCATGCGGTTGGCAAAACGCAGTGCCAATAAATTTTGTACGGTCTCTTTACCCAGATAATGATCAATGCGGTAAATATTGCGCTCGGGGAAGTAGCGGCCAACAGTGTCGTTCACTTCCTGAGAGCTGTGCAGGTCGTGACCAATAGGCTTTTCCAAAACAATACGCGAAGTTTTACCCACACAGCCAGCTTCATCCAAATGCTTGCAGATGGAGCCAAAAATACTGGGGGGAGTTGCCATATAGTAAATCATGGTGCGCTTTTCTAGCGACCAGTCTTTAAGCGCGGAAAATTGTTTTTTCTGGGAGAAATCGATACGGATATACTGCAGGCGCTGGCTAAACTTTTTCCATACTACATCGTCCCAATCTGCGGTATCCAACGTAGCCTGCAGAGACTCATGCATCTGTTTAATAAAGCTAACGCTGTCCATATCCTCGCGGGCAACACCTGCAATGCGCACACTGTCGGCCAGCAAACCGGCCTTGTCTAGCTGATAGAGAGCAGGAAATAACTTGCGCTTGGACAGATCACCGCGGGCACCAAAAATAACCAGATCAATATTATTGTTCATCATATACCTCTGTAGTTATCGACTACATTCAGATCTTTTATTCATTCAATTTGTTTTCGGGCTAGCTCGCCAGCTCGACAGCTTCTCTAGCTAGGCGCTCTATGCCAGCCCAATCTTTTTCATCAATCAGTTTTGGCTGTGCTATCCAAGAGCCACCTACACATAATACATTTGGCAGCGCCAGGTAATCCATTACGTTGTGCAAACCAATGCCACCTGTAGGGCAGAAACTAATATCTGCAAAGGGTCCGGCAAAGGACTTTAGTACCGGCACGCCGCCAGCAGCCTCTGCAGGAAAAAACTTAAAGTTGCGGTGACCGTACTCCATACAACGCATCAACTCACTGACAGTAGAAATGCCAGGCAAAAAAGGTATCGAAGCTGAGGCCGCGGCTCTCAATAAGCCGTCGGTGGCGCCAGGGGAAATCATAAATTGACAACCCAGGTCTTCAGACAACTTTAGCTGCTGCTCTGTACATACGGTACCAGTGCCCACAATGGCCTCTGGAACATGCTTAACAATCTGTCGAATACCCTCTACCGCTGCCTCAGTTCTGAGGGTGACTTCAAGTACTTTCAAGCCTCCGGCAATCAACGCCTGAGCAAGAGGCACAGCGTCCTCTACTCGATTTAAAGTAATGACTGGAATCACCGGATTACCAGCTAATAAATTGCGCACTAACAACTCCTTAAATTTGCTGTAATTTTTTCGCCGCACCCAGAAGACCCAGGTTGCTGCGAATGACTAGATAGACAGGGATTGGCTGCAGGTAACTGACAAAGCGCCCTTTGTCCTCGAACTTGCTGCGAAAACCGCTGTTGATGAAAAACTCCTGAAAGCGCGGGATAACACCACCGGCAATATAGATNCCGCCTTTAGCGCCAAAGGTCAGAGCCAGATTGCCGGCCGCAGAACCCATTCCTTCACAAAACATATGTAATGTCTGCAGCGCTCTGTCATCCTGATGTTCAAGGGCCGCCGCCACCACCTCCGCGGGGCTTTCAAACTGAGCCTCTACCCCCTCAATAGAACAGAGGGCTAGATAAATATTTAAAATACCTTTACCCGACAGCAATCGCTCTAGGGATACCCTGCCGTAACGCTCGCGCAGGCAATTGACCACTGCGCTCTGGACATCATCAATGGGCGCATAGTCAGCATGGCCACCTTCGGTGTCCACCACCTGGTAGCCGCCGCCATGGCGAACCAGCCCAGCCACTCCCAGGCCTGTTCCCGCACCCAGAATACCAATGGACTTATTGTCTACTGCATCACCGCCGCCTATCTTTACCAGATCAGCTTCATCCAGCTCGGTAATGCCATGGGCCACGGCTTCAAAATCATTAATTACTGACAGATGCTCACAGCCCAGCAGCTGTTTGAGCTGAGTCTTGGTGAATTTCCAGTGACTATTGGTAAATGCGATCTCTTCACTGTCTGCCGGGCAGGCCACAGCAAAGCAAACATGGGTCGGGGCATTGCTCCAACCCGTAGCAGCGGCTATCTCTGTCAACAGGCCACCGATTAAATCAGCGAACTGCGGATACTCTTCTACCGAGTGATGAAACTCATGCTCACTCTCCAAACTGCCATTGTCTAAAAGCGCGGAAAATCGTGCATTGGTGCCGCCTATATCTGCAACCAGATTCCAGTTTGTACCCATGGTTTAGTCTCCGCCAAACAGGTACGAGGCGCCCTGCTCTGCATCGCTGATATTATTGCGATTAACAGCAAACAGTTCGCGGCCGCAACCGCGCTGACCCGCATCAGACTGAGGCACAGGCTGGCGCGCTTCAAGTTCAGCCATATCACCCATAAACATCAGCTCACCTGTGACCGCATTGACACGAATTATATCGCCGTCCTGCACCCTAGCCAGAATGCCGCCTTCAGCAGCTTCTGGGACCAGATGGATAGCCGCAGGCACCTTGCCCGAGGCTCCAGACATGCGCCCGTCAGTCACCAGAGCAACACTGTGACCACGGTCCTGCAATGTGCCCAGAAATGGTGTCAGTTTGTGCAGCTCAGGCATACCCAGCGCCTTGGGGCCCTGGTAGCGCACCACAACAACGCAGTCCCTATCCAGAGAGCCCGACTTAAATAATGGTTCCAGATCATCTTGGGCATCTATAACCACGGCTGGCGCTTCAACAATTTGATTCTCAAGCGCCACTGCAGAGACCTTGATCACACCGCGACCCAGGTTACCACTCAGCAGTCGCAGACCACCTTCATCAGAAAATGGCTTATCAACTGTGGTTAGCACTTCTGTATCCAGCGGCACCAGAGGCGACTCCTGCCAGACCACTTTATTGTCGCCATTTAGCTTTGGCTCCTGGGTGAAGTCAGCAAAATTAGTGCCCCAGGAAGTCTTGGCATCTGGGTACATCAAACCGGCATCCAGAAGCTGACGGAACAGACAGCTGGTGCCTCCAGCTGCATGGAAATGATTGACGTCGGCCTGGCCGTTGGGATAAACCCTGGCAAGCAGAGGTACAGCAGCAGATAGGTCAGAGATATCATCCCAGTTAAGGATAATGCCGGCCGATCTAGCNATAGCNACCAGGTGCATGCTGTGGTTGGTGGAACCGCCGGAGGCCAACAGCGCTACTGTGCCATTCACAATGGCGCGCTCATCAATAATTTCACCCACTGGCCTATAGTCATTGCCCAGGGCCGTAATGCGGGCCAGCTGATANCCGGCTTCAGCCGTAAGCTTTTCCCGCAGGGGATTTTCCGGGTTAACAAAAGAGCTACCTGGCATTTGCAGACCCATGGCCTCAAGCACCATCTGATTACTGTTGGCAGTGCCATAGAAAGTACAGGTGCCAGCACTGTGGTAAGACTCTAGCTCAGCCTGCAACAACTCATCACGGCCAATTTTGCCCTCTGCGTAGAGCTGGCGAATACGCTGCTTTTCTTTGTTGGGCAGCCCAGATTCCATGGGGCCCGCCGGAACAAACAGCGCTGGCAAATAACCAAAGCTCAGCACGCCCATAATCAGACCTGGAACAATTTTGTCACAGATACCCAAGGCCAAAACCCCATCGAACATCTGATGGGACAGCGACATAGCTGTGCACTGTGCAATTAGGTCGCGGCTCAGCAGGCTCAGCTCCATGCCATCCTGTCCCTGAGTCACGCCATCACACATAGCGGGCACACCACCAGCAACCTGAGCCGTGCAGCCAATATCTCGCATTGCCTGTTTCAGCTGGTCCGGATAGGTGGCGTAGGGCTGGTGAGCCGACAGCATATCGTTGTAAGAGGTAACAATAGCCATATTGCCGGACTCCATCATCCGCAGGCTATTTTTGTCTTCCTCACCGCAGGCGGCAAAGCCATGAGCCAGATTGCCGCAGCTTAATTTGCCACGCTCGGGACGATTGTCATAATCGGTTGCAATCTGTTGTAAATAATCTGCGCGCAACGAAGCGCTGCGCTCTATAATGCGCTGCGTAACAGCAGCTATCTGAGGGTTAATCTGGCCCATAATGGCTCCGTATTGATATTAGGCTAATTGTAACAAAATTACATAAATTAACCATATTTAATCCGCTATACTGGATATAAATGTAATTTTATTACAATAAATTAGGATAACAGCGGCGTTTATCACCGGCGGTGATTCTACGCCTTTAACACCCAGTCTCAAACAGGAAATAGAGCAACCATGAACAGCAAAAACTATTCACCCACTGCCACAACTGCCTGGTCCAATCTCAATGCCGAGGCTGACAGTGCCACCGAGGTCCGTATAACTGACTTATTTGCGGCCGACTCCCAGCGTGCAGAAAAATTCTCTGTGAGNAGTGGCGAGTTGTTTTTGGATTTTTCCAAGAATTTGGTGANCGATAAAGTCTGGTCAGAGCTATTAAAGTTAGCCGAGCAGTCTCCACTGCTCAGCCACCGTGCAGCCATGTTTGCTGGTGAACCCATTAACAGCACAGAAAACCGCGCCGTGTTGCATGCCGCTCTGCGTGCCGAGCCAGAAGACGCCAACAGCAGCCAAGCCAGAGAGCGCATAGCGCTGGTAAAACAGCAACTGCAATCGGTTAAAGCCGCCAGCGATAAAATTCGCGCAGGGCAATGGCTGGGCAGCACCGGCAAGGCAATTACTGATATTGTTAATATAGGCATTGGCGGCTCTGACCTGGGNCCCAAGCTGGCCTGTGCCGCCCTCGAAGAGTACGCCCATGCAGATATTAAGCTNCATTTTATCTCCAACGTNGATGGCGCCGAAATATTAACCACATTAAAAAAGCTCAATCCAGAGACCACGCTAGTTGCGCTAGCGAGCAAGACCTTTACTACCCAGGAAACATTGCTTAATGCCAAAACAGCAATCCGCTGGTTTAAGCAAACTCTGGGTCTGGATAATGCCCAGAACAGCAGCCATTTTGTTGGCCTGACTGCCAACCCAGCCAATGCGATCGCTTATGGAATTCCCGAAGATCAGATTCTGGAGTTTGCCGAGTGGGTGGGAGGGCGCTACTCGCTGTGGTCCAGTATTGGGCTTTCGATTGCTATCTCCATTGGCTTTGAGCAGTTTGAACAGATGCTATTGGGCGCTCAGGAAATGGACAGCCACTTTCAGCAGGCTCCACTGGAGAGCAATATGCCAGTAATTATGGCGCTGCTAGGTATCTGGTATAGCAACTTCCTTAAACTGGAGACCACAGCGGTCATACCCTATTGCGAACGCCTGCTACTGCTACCCTCTTACCTGCAACAGCTAGATATGGAAAGCAATGGCAAAGCCACTAGCCTCAATGGCGAACCGGTGGATTACCACACTGGAGCCATTCTCTGGGGCCAGACAGGCACCAATGGCCAGCATGCTTTCTTCCAACTACTGCATCAGGGCACCAGAACTGTGCCCATAGACTTTATTGCAGCAGCTAAAGATAACCTCAGCAATGAGGAACATCACCGGGTTCTGCTGGGCAACATGCTGGCTCAGTCCTCTGCATTGATGACAGGTCAAGCAGCTCCCGAAGGCGAACAGCACAGGTTTTACCCAGGCAATAAACCCTCAAACACATTGATGTTAAAGCAGCTGTCGCCAAAGAATTTTGGCGCTCTGGTAGCCCTCTACGAACACAAGGTGTTTGTCCAGGGCAGCATCTGGAATATTAATTCCTTTGATCAGTGGGGTGTAGAGCTGGGTAAGAAGATGGCCAATGAACTGCTGGGAGACAATGTGGATTCCAATGGGTTTGACGCCTCAACCCAGGCGCTATTTGCCTATATTGCAGATAACAGCTAGCCCAATATCTGAGGCCAAAAGCTAGATTAGCCGTTAAGAGCCCTCAGAGACGCAGCTCTTTGGGCAGGGAAAAGCTAATATTTTCCACCACGCCATCCAACTCCCGGGGTGGCTTGGCGCCCAACTCGACCAGGCGGTTGATCACATCCTGCACCAACACCTCTGGTGCAGAAGCACCAGCGGTAAGGCCAATGGCATTGGTATTCTTCAGCCAGTCAGGCTGAATATCCTGAGGACCATCAATCAGATAGGCCTCGCAGCCACAGCGCTCGGCCAGCTCGCGCAAGCGGTTGGAGTTAGAACTGGCTACAGAACCCACCACCAGCACCAAATCAGACTCAATGGCCAGTTGCTTGACCGCATCCTGCCTATTCTGGGTGGCGTAACAGATATCATCTTTGCGCGGGCCACGAATCAGTGGAAACTTGGCGCGCAGGGCGTCAATCACCAGGGCAGTGTCATCCATAGATAAGGTAGTCTGAGTTACAAAAGAAAGCTTGTCGGGATTCTGAACTTCCAGTGCCAAGACATCTGCTTCATTTTCCACCAGATAAATTTTGCCACCGGTGGACTGATCGTACTGGCCCATGGTGCCCTCAACTTCGGGGTGTCCAGCGTGACCAATTAACACGCACTCCATACCCTCGCCCGAATATTTGGTCACTTCTATATGCACTTTGGTCACCAGCGGGCAGGTGGCATCAAAGACTTTTAATTTGCGCTCGGCGGCTTCTTGTTGCACAGCCTGGGACACACCATGGGCACTGAAGATAACAATAACATCGTCTGGCACTTCGCTCAGCTCGTCGACAAATACCGCGCCGCGATTTCTCAAGTTATCTACCACAAACTTGTTATGCACAACCTCATGACGCACATAGATAGGGGCTCCAAACACATCCAGCGCACGGTCGACAATATCAATTGCGCGATCTACGCCGGCACAGAAGCCNCGGGGATTGGCCAGTTTGATATCCATCAGTGAACCTGCTGTGGCGATACGCTAATAATATTCACCTTAAAAAGGATATTCTGTCCCGCCAGCGGATGGTTAAAATCCACCATAATTTCTTTGTCTCCCAGCTCAACAATCACACCGGGCAACTCACCGTCACCGTTCTGGAAGGAATACATAGCACCAACCTCAAGTTCATCTTCAGTGAAATTACCGCGTTCAACTGCCTGCACATTCTCCGGGTTGTGCTGNCCAAAGGCGTTTTCTGGCCCTATAGTAAACTCGCGCTGGTCGCCGTCAACCAGGCCCATCAGCACTGCCTCAAAGCCGGGCAGTAGATTGCCGTCGCCAACCGTAAAGGTAGCCGCATTGCCCTCAAAATTGGAATCCACCAGGTAGCCATCCTCCAGTGCTAANGAAAAATGCAGGGTTACGCTGGTGCCAGTATCAATAGGTAAACTCATAGTCAATTGCTTAATCTGTGGCTTGGCTGTCTGGCTTATTAATAAAACCATCCAAAATTAAAAGTACTGCGCCCACCGAAATGCCACTGTCGGCAATATTGAACGCGGGGAAATGNCTTGCTGACCAGTGAAAGTCTAAAAAGTCGACCACATAGCCTAGGGTTAGACGGTCGTAGAGATTGCCCAGAGCACCCCCTAGAATCAGCGCCAAAGCCAAACCCTCAAGCTTGCGCTGCACAGGTAGCCTGGCAATCCACAGGGCGATCACCACACTGATTACCGCGGCCAATAGACTGAAGGCCCATCGCTGCCAGCCACCGGCATCACTCAGAAAACTAAAAGCTGCACCATANTTATGGGCTCGAACCAGATTAAAAAAGCTGGTAATAAATTCTCCNTCACCATAGGCATAGCGCTCCATAATCCACAGCTTGCTGTACTGATCAGACAGCAGCACCGTGGCAGCTATAGCAAACCACAACAATGTGATTGGCTGTAACCTAGGCATGGAGTCTTACTTCCGCCTGACCGCTGATATTACTGATACAGCGCCCACAGACTTCAGGATGGTCGGCATTGGCACCCACATCATCTATAAAGTGCCAGCAGCGTACGCATTTATCTGCTGCAGAGCGCTGCAGAGCAACCTTTAGGCCTTGCATTGCAGAGTCTTCCGCAGTCTCACCGCCATCTAAATCAGATAGGGTTGCCTTGGAGGTGATGGTCACAAAGCGCAATTCTTCTCCCAGTTTAGCCAGAGACTGGGTCAGAGTTGCATCTGCAAACAGCTGTATATCAGCCTCCAGGGAGCCTTTAACATTGCCCTGACTGCGCTGATCTTCTATCACCTTATTGATCGCTTCTTTAGCCTGCAAAATTACCGCCCAGTCCTGTGCGCTAATTAGCTCGTTATCCCCCAGTCGCTGCAGCGGATACCACTCGGCGACAAACACTGAGCTGCTGCGGTCACCGGGCATATGGCCCCAAATCTCATGGGCGGTAAAACTCAGGATCGGCGCNATCCAGCGCACAAAGGCCTCGGCAATCTGGTACAGGGCAGTCTGGGCAGAGCGCCTTGGAAGGCTGTCTTCAGCGCAGGTATAGATTCTGTCTTTAATAATATCCAGATAAAAGCCACCCATATCCCGCACACAGAAATTGTGCAGCTTTTGATAAATTTGGTGGAATTGGAAATTATTGTAGTCATCAATAATCTCATCTTGCAGCTGGGCTGCGCAGTCGATTGCCCAGCGATCTAACGCCAGTAGCTCTGAATGATCAACTGCATGCTGCTGAGGGTTAAAACCATCGATATTAGATAGGAAATAGCGGGCGGTGTTGCGGATGCGGCGATAGGACTCACCGGCGCGCTTAAGAATTTCATCGGACACTGTCATTTCAGCACTAAAATCCGCACTGGCGATCCACAGACGCAGTACATCTGCACCCAATTCATTGATCACTTTCTGCGGCGGAATAACATTGCCTATAGATTTAGACATCTTGCGGCCGTTCTCATCCACCGTAAATCCATGGGTCAGAACAGCTTTGTAGGGCGCACTTCCGTTAATAGCAATGGCTGTTTTTAACGAGGACTGGAACCAGCCGCGGTGCTGATCAGAACCCTCCAGATACAGATCCGCTGGATAGCGCAGCTCTTCCCGCGCGCCAATCACAGAGGCATGGGTAACCCCCGAATCAAACCACACATCCAATGTATCCGTGACTTTTTGATAGTCTTCAGCATCGGTACCAAGCAACTCTGCTGCATCAACATCGTACCAGGCATCAATACCAGCATCTTCGACCAGCAGAGCCACTTTTTCGATGAGTGCAGGCGTATCCGGGTGAATCTCACCAGTCTGTCGATGGACAAATAGCGCAATGGGCACACCCCAGGTGCGCTGACGAGAAACACACCAGTCAGGGCTGCCATCCAGCATGCCTTCAATTCGCGCCTCACCCCATTCCGGGTGCCAGGCCACATCTTTGATCGCCGCCTTGGCCTTGTCCAGCAGGCCATTCTTATCCATAGAGATAAACCACTGGGGAGTAGCTCTGTAAATCAGTGGTGTTTTGGTACGCCAGCAATGGGCATAGCTGTGGGTAATTTTGCCACAGGCCATCAGCCTGCCGCGCTCGCGCAGCACCTCGTTAATATGCTCTTCAACCTTGTACACATGCTCGCCGGCAAACAGCTCCACATCATCGCGAAACAGTCCGTTATCCATCACATAGTTGAGNGTGCCAATGCCNTAGCCTTTGGCCACAGTAAAGTCTTCCATACCATGGTCTGGNGCAGTGTGAACACAGCCGGTACCCGCATCGGTGGTCACNTGATCACCCAGCAGCACAGGGATATCGCGTCTATAGAAAGGGTGTTCAGCCTGCACATGTTCCAGCGCAGAACCCTGACAGCTGGCCAGCACCCTATAGTCTTCAATCTCCAGGCGCTGCATCACAGACTCAAGCAGTGGCTGGGCGAAGATAAGTCGCACAGGACCTGCCTCAGTGGCACATTGCACCAGGCTGTACTCCAGGTCAGCGCCCATAGAAATAGCCTGACTGCTGGGAATGGTCCAGGGTGTTGTAGTCCAGATCAATAGGTTAACTGAGCCCTCGCCAGGCAAGCCACCAAAGGCAGAGCTGACTTTATCCAGCTGGCTGGCATCAGCCACCGGATAGGCCACATCGATAGAAAATGAGGTTTTATCCTGATATTCCACTTCGGCTTCCGCCAGCGCAGAGCCGCCCACCACACTCCAGTAGACCGGCTTGTAGCCCTTCACCAGATGGCCATTTTCAGCAATCTTGCCAAGGGCGCGAATAATATCGGCCTCGACAGCAAAGTTCATCGTCAGGTAGGGCCGCTCCCAGTCAGCAAACACGCCTATGCGCACAAAATCTTTGCGCTGCCCGTCCACCTGCCGCATGGCATAGTCGCGGCATTTTTGGCGGAAGGTAGAGTAATCAACTTTGACGCCGGCCTTACCCACTTTCTTTTCAACATTGTGTTCAATCGGCAGACCATGGCAGTCCCAGCCGGGAATATAGGGCGCATCAAAACCACTCAGGGTGCGCGACTTAACCACAATATCTTTTAAGGTTTTATTCACCGCATGGCCCAGATGGATATCACCATTGGCATAGGGAGGGCCATCGTGAAGAATATATTGTTCACGTCCAGCGCGGGCAGTTCTAATCTGCTGATAGAGATCAGTGTCTTGCCATTCTTTGAGAATCCCTGGCTCCCGCTGGGCCAGATTGGCGCGCATAGGAAAGTCAGTTTTGGGCAAATTCAATGTTGCCTTGTAATCAGTTGGGTCGCTCATATCGGCCTTAAATTATGTTCTCACTGTCGCCTGCAAACCAGGCTCTAATCTGTTTAACATCCCGCTGGATACTTTCGATAAGTTTGTCCAGAGAGGTAAATTTTTCTTCATCGCGAATCTTGGTAACAAATTCTACCTCGATTCTTCTACCATAGAGGTCCGCCTCAAAATCCAGCAGATGAACTTCCAAAATAGGCTTGAGTAAATCGCCCACTGTCGGCCTTAAGCCCACATTTGCAGCACCCTGATAGACGGCGCCATCTATATTCACCAACACAGCATAGACTCCGGACAGAGGCGCACTATAGCGGTTCAGCTGCACATTCGCAGTCGGGAAACCAAGCTCTCGCCCCAACTGCTGGCCATAGACAACACGCCCAGTAATAGTAAAAGGTTTGCCCAGTAGCTGGCTGGCCCGTTCAAAATTGCCCTGCTCTAATATCTGCCGCACCANAGTGCTGCTCACTCGCTGGCCATCAACCTCTAGGGTCTCAGTATCCTGTACGGCAAAATCATAGGTTTCGCCCATCTCAGNCAGCATCTTAAAATCGCCGCTGCGATCACAGCCAAAGCGAAAATCATCGCCGACAATCAAATGACGAGTACCTAGGCCATCTACCAATACCGAGCGAACAAATTCAGCTGCAGTTAGGTTGCGCAGTTCGCGATTAAACTGCAGGCATAGCACCTGGTCCACACCAAATTCAAACAGCGCATCGACCTTTTCTCGCAGTCGCATCAGTCGCGCCGGAGCTCTCTCCCCAGAGAAAAACTCCTGGGGCTGAGGTTCAAAGGTCATCACCACAGAGGGCAGCCCTAGTTCCGCCGCCACAGCTTTAACCTGATTCAAAATGGCCTGATGACCCAGATGAACGCCATCGAAAGAACCAATGGTGACCACAGATCGCTGATTAAACGACTGCAGACTCTGCAAATCGCGAATAAAGGTCATTTTACTGGGTTCTAAAGCCAAGGACATCACTCTCCGCACCGATGGCTGAGTATACCTAGCAAAGCGTCTAAAGGTAAGGGATAGCACCAGATTGGTGCCTACATTTTGAAGCAGTTTCTCGGAACCCAGGATCTAGTTCTCAGATGAAGTCACCTTAGCTGGGCCACGTAAATCTGCGAGCCTAAAGCCAGTGATAAACAGACAGCCAATATAGGTTACAAAGCCAGCCAAACAGAGCCCGGCAATATTGGCGACCCGCTGCCACCAGACTAGCTGCTGCCAGAATACCGAATCATTAGCATTGAGCTGATTGGCCACAAGTATTAGCACTGCAACCATAGCACTCAAGGATAAGATCAAGCTCAAGGAGAACCGCAACCAATGGGCTGAGGGTGAATAGATATTATTCTTGCGCAGAAAAACATACAACAGCCCGGCATTCAGAAACGCCGATACCGAGGTCGCAGCCGCCAGCCCCATATGACCGATCTGCCAGTAATGATGCAGCGGTAACACAAATAACAGGTTGAGCAGCATATTTGAGACCATGGCAATCACACCAATACGCACCGGCGTGCGCATATCCTGGCGAGCAAAAAACCCAGGAGCTAACACCTTGATCAGCATAAAGGCCACCAGACCCGCAGCATAGGCGCGCAGGCTCAGTGTCGCCATAGACATATCGCGAGCGGTCATTACATCGCCGTAATAAAACAGAGTCACCAGAATGGGTTCGGCCAACAGCATTAGAGCCGCAGCCGCGGGCACAGCGATAATCAGCACCAGTTTTAGGGCCCAGTCCAATGTCTCAGAAAAAGCCTGTTTAGATTCAGCCGCATGATGACGAGACAGGTTGGGCAAAATAACCGTTGCTATGGCCACTGCAAACACCCCCAGGGGTAATTCCGATAAGCGGTCAGAGTAGTACAGCCAGGACACACTGCCGGTGGGCAGAAATGTCGCTAACATGGTGTCCAGCAGCAGATTTATCTGGCTCACAGAGACACCAAAGATCGCCGGCCCCATCAACGCCAAAATTTTACGCACGCCACTGTCTTGCCAATCCACTTTGGGTGTAGGCAGCATATGGATGCGATGCAGAAACGGCAGCTGGAATATCAGCTGCACCACACCGGCCATAAACACTCCCCAGGCCAGTGCATAGGCTGGCTCTGCAAACAGCGGCGCAGCAATTAACGCAGCGGCAATCAATGTGACATTGAGTAGTAGAGGGGTAAAAGCTGGCACCGCAAAACGGTCGTAACTATTGAGAATGCCACCGGCCACGCCAGTCATGGAGATAAACAGCAAGTAAGGGAAGGTTATCCGCAGCATATCAGCTGTGGCCGCAAACTTAGCCGGGTCATCAAAGAACCATTTCGGCGCAAAGATACCAGCCATTACGGGTGAAGCCGCCACAATAACCAGTGTCAGCGCCAGCAGGCTAATGCCCAGTGTACCAGTGACTCGATCAATCAGCGCCTTTACTGCTGCCTGACTGCCCTTTTCACGATATTCCCCCAGAATAGGCACAAACGCTTGAGCAAAGGCCCCCTCGGCAAACAGGCGTCGAAAGAAATTGGGGATTTTAAAGGCCACAAAAAACACATCGGCAAGTGCCTCAGCGCCAATAACTCGAGCAAAGATAATATCTCGAGCCAGACCCATAAACCGCGACAGCATAGTAAAGAAACTGACCACGCCACTGGAGCGCAGCAGTCCGCTGTCTTTGATTTTTGGCTGCTGCGCCACAGAGTTTTGACTCACCAATTCGGCCTTTATTAGAGAATGCAGTGCTGCAGTTTAACCATCGTCGGCAGCTTGGCCAAGCTAAACCGGGAATCTATGGGTGGCGCCCCTCACAGCAGCGCACAGCCGGCTGGCTCAGCCGGCACCATCAACTGATAATTAGGGCTAAAATTGGGTTGAATAACCGCAAATAACCCTGTATATTTCCGCGCCTTAAGTGAGACCCCTTTGAAAGGAGAATTTTCAGGTGGCCAATTCAGTACAAGCAAAAAAACGCGCACGCCAAAACGAGAAACGCCGCCAGCATAATGCCAGCCTGCGCTCTATGGTTCGCACCTATTTAAAGAAAGTAGACGCAGCACTTGAGTCAGGTGATCACGCTGCCTCTCAAGCAGCTTATGATGCTGCTGTTCCCGTTATCGACCGCATGGCAGACAAAGGCATTATTCATAAGAATAAAGCTGCTCGCCATAAGAGCCGTTTAAATACTAAAGTTAAGGCTCTGGCTGCTTAAGTCACCGTTAACTTAGTCTGGACGCAGGATAATCTGGACATAAAAAAACCGGCTAACGCCGGTTTTTTTTACGCCAGGTGAAAACGCCAGTCGCCTGATCCCAAACCAAACTATCCTCGCAAACCGGGTTATCCTGAGTGCAGGCACTTAGGCAGAAATATGCTCAGCAATAAACTGCTGCACTGCAGCCTGATCATTATCCAATACCGTGAACCGCTCTTCGCGCTCAAATAAATCCGCCATATGGGGTGGCAGCTCAGGGTCCTGAGGATAGCCTGCCTGCCTCACTGCATCTGGGAATTTAGCCGGGTGAGCGGTCGCCAGAGTCACCATGGGTGTTGAGCTGTTGCTGCGGCACTGTCTGGCCGCCTCTAGGCCTATAGCCGTGTGCGGGTCTAACAGATAATCGCAGTCGGCATAGGTGTCACGGATAATATTCAGCATACCTTCATTGTCGCAGCGATAGCTGGAGAAGAGTTCTCTCGCCTGCCCTAGCGCCTTGTCACTTAGGTCCATATGCCCTGCTTTGGCATCGGCCATCAAGCCTGCAATAGCAGCGCCATCGCGATCATAGAGATCAAACAGCAGGCGCTCAAAGTTACTCGAAATCATAATATCCATACTGGGCGCCAGACTCTGTTCCAGCGGGCGAGTACTGTGATCGTTGGTGCTGATGCAGCGGTGGAGAATATCGTTTTGGTTGGTGGCAATCACCAGCTGTTCAACTGGCAGCCCCATCTTATGGGCCAGATAGCCGGCAAAGATATCACCAAAATTACCCGTGGGCACAGAGAATGAAACCTTCCGCGCCGGGCCACCCAGAGACAGGGCCGCCCAAAAATAATACACAATCTGAGCCATAATACGCGCCCAATTAATGGAATTAACCGCCACTAACTGACGACCATCGGGCAAGAAAGACTGGTCTGCAAAACTGGCTTTAACCATATTCTGGCAATCATCAAAATTGCCATGCAGTGCCAGATTATGAATATTATCCGCCATCACAGTGGTCATTTGACGACGCTGCACATCAGACACTCGGTTGTGAGGGTGCAGAATAAAGATATCAATATTATCGCAGCGGCGGCAGCCTTCAATCGCCGCAGAGCCGGTATCACCAGAAGTCGCACCCATTATCACTACTTTTTGATTGCGCTTCTCCAATGTGTAATCCAGAAGATTACCCAAAAACTGCAGAGCAAAATCTTTAAAGGCCAGGGTCGGGCCGTGGAACAGCTCCATAATCCATTCGTTGTGACCGGTCTGCACCAGCGGTGCAATGCCGCTGTGTCTAAAAGTTGAGTAAGAGTCGTCTATCAGCTTTTTGAGATCCTGCGGAGGAATGGCGCCATCCACAAATGGCGTCATCACCTTGAGTGCTAAATCCTGATAGGACAGGCCAGCCCAGGAGGCGATTTCCTGTTGACTAAACTGCGGCAGCTGCTCGGGCACAAATAGCCCACCATCTGGCGCCAGTCCAGTAAGAATAACGTCTTCAAAAGTTTTCGGCTCTACACCACCGCGGGTACTGATAAATCTCATCTACTGATCCAAATGTTCGACACGAATAAAAGTTACGCTCCCGCGCACTGTTTCAAGCTGTTCAATATTCTCTACCGCGGCGTCAAGCAAGCGCTCTTTGGTGACATTGGTGAGAATAATCACATTGACGTAATCCTCACCCACAGGCTGCTCTTTTTGAATTATGGCTTCGATACTGATACCCGCATTGGCCATTATTCCGGTGATATCAGACAGCACACCGGGCTGGTCCAGAGCGGAGAAACGGATATAAAAGCTGGTTTCAATATCCTGAATATCCATAATCTTCTGCGGCTGAAGTGCAGATGATTGACAGCCCAGTGCCGGCACCCAGGTATCAGCATCGGCATTCATGGCCCGCGCCACATCAACTATATCGGCAATCACTGAGGATGCGGTGGGCTCAGAGCCTGCTCCAGGCCCATAAAACAATGTGGTGCCCACGGCATCCGCATTAACCATCACTGCATTGGATACATCATTAACGCCTGCAATCAGACAAGTCTCAGGCACCAGGGTGGGATGAACTCGCAGTTCAACTCCCTGGTCAGTTTGCCTGGTAATACCCAGGTGTTTAACGGCATAGCCCAGCTCCCGAGCATAGGACACATCCTGAGGCTCCAATCTGGTGATGCCATCGGTGAAAATTCCATCCAGACTCAGGGGCATGCCAAAGGCCAGGGAGGTCATGATAACCAGCTTGTGGGCGGCATCTATGCCCTCCACATCAAAGGTGGGATCAGCTTCCGCATAGCCCTTCTCCTGAGCCTCAGTCAGCACGTCGGCAAACTCTCGGCCCTTGCTGTCCATCTCTGAGAGAATAAAGTTGGTAGTGCCATTGATAATGCCCGCCAACCAATTAATGCGATTGCCCGACAGCCCCTCGCGCAGAGCCTTAATAATGGGAATACCACCAGCCACTGCTGCCTCATAGGCCACCATCAGACCGCGGGCCTCAGCGGCAGCAAAAATCTCCATGCCATGCTGGGCAATCAGTGCCTTGTTGGCAGTAACCACATGCTTGCCATTGTCGAGGGCAGTCATTACCAATTCATAGGCAACATCAGTGCCGCCAATCAGCTCAACGACAATATCTATATTGGGATTTTTGGCGACCTCAAAGATGTCCCGCGTGACATTGGTGTCAGCGGTATTGCAATCTGGATTGTCGCGACGAGCACCCAGCTGCGCAATAACCAGGTCGCAGTTGGCCCGTGAGTTAATTTGTTGTGAATTGCGGCCTAGGACGTTAAATACGCCAGCACCCACTGTGCCTAATCCGCAGATGCCGATATTGACCAATCGCACCCTATTTCCTCAAGCTATTTAAAATATGAATCGGCAGCCACTGGCACCGAATGAACTGTCCAGCCCACGCTCTATAAGCACCGGCCCAACAGGCTGNGCAATTTTATACTATTCCAGAAAATATTCAGGGTTATTTTGCGCGCCTGAAAAAGAAACTAGCTCTATGCAGCGCTTGCTGTCTCTGATGCTGGTTCCGACTGAGGGATTAATCTAAACCCAGTATGCGGGCAAAATCCGCCGCCGGCTGATAGCCAGGGATCAGGGTGCCATCCATCAGTATTACCGCNGGAGTGCCGGTAACACCNACTTTTTGACCCAGCGCAAAATGCTCTGCCACCGGATTNTCCGTACACAGGGCCCTGGGTATATTCTCGCCATTTTTGGTTCTGGTAAATACATCCTGCTGATTATCCGCACACCAGGCAGTGGCAATCTTGCTGTAGGAATCTGAGGGAATACCGGCTCTCGGGTAGGCCAAATAGCGCACCTCTATACCCATAGCATTGAGTTGCGGCACCTCGCGGTGAAGCTTGCGACAGTAACCACAGTCCACATCGGTAAACACATTCATGATGGCTTTGCTGGCGCCAGCGGGTTTAAAGATAATCATATCCCCGGTATCTCTGCTGGCAAATATCTCCTGTCGCATAGCGTTGAGGCGCAAATCTCGAATATTGATGAACTGCCCGGGACGAACCTGGTACAGGCTGCCATCAAAGAAATAATTGCCGTCGGCCGAGACATATAGCAGAGGCCCACCCTCGACCTGAACCTCATAAAAGCCATCTAGTGGCGCTGGGCTTAACACCTGATAATCAAGGTCTGCGCGGGCCGCTTTAAGCTGTTTTACTATAGGGTCGCTGATACTGGCCGGCACCTCAGCCGAGGCCAGCAGGGGCAGAAAAATGCCACCTAGCAGTATCAGAGAGCGAGCCAGTAATTGACCAGCTGCAGATGCAGCTGTCAGAAGAGAATTGATAGACAAAACACAGTCCTTATTAAAGATGGATTACCCATTGGAGTGCATCTAACAGCAGGGGTTCCCCCTGCTTACAGACCGAGAAATTCTGCTGTGCAGGCGCTACAGCGCCTCTTCACCAGTTTCACCAGTGCGGATACGAATCACTTCGTCCAGCGACGAAATAAAGATTTTGCCATCGCCAATCTTGCCTGTGGCTGCAGCCTTGGTGATAGCCTCAACAATGCTGTCCACCATATCCTGGCCAACCGCAATTTCGAGCTTAATTTTGGGTAAAAAATCCACAACATACTCGGCACCACGATACAGCTCGGTATGGCCTTTCTGGCGTCCAAAGCCTTTAACTTCAGTCACAGTGATGCCCTGAACACCAATATCGGCAAGAGCTTCGCGAACATCATCAAGTTTGAATGGTTTAATAACAGCAGTAATCAATTTCATAATTCTTAGTCTTCTATCTAGCTATACATGGAAAGTGTCAGAGTTAAAGATACCTGTTTCTCTACTAAAATGCATTAGCACCGCCATAAAAGTATAGAACAAAGTTTAGGGCATAAAAAAACCGGAGCCCATAAGGGCTCCGGCAAACATGCAAAGAGGTTATTTAAAACGAGAGTCTTAAAAACCCAGGGGAGAGCATTAACTCTTTGCACTTACAAACTCAGGGTAAGCTTCCATACCGCACTCTGCGATATCGACGCCGCTGAACTCTTCCTCTTCTGAAACTCGAATGCCCATAGTCGCCTTGAGAATACCCCAGACAATAAAGCTAGCACCGAATACCCAGACAAAGATGGTTGCTGCACCAATTAGCTGGCCGGAGAAGCTAGAACCTTCGTTAGTGATAGGCACCAACAACAGACCCAGCAGACCAACAACACCGTGTACAGAGATAGCTCCGACAGGATCGTCGAGCTTCAGCTTGTCCAGAGTCAGAATACTGAATACAACCAATACACCACCAGCAGCACCGAACAGAGTTGCCTGCAGCACAGTAGGAGTAGAGGGTTCGGCGGTAATTGCAACTAGACCAGCCAGCGCGCCATTCAGAGCCATAGTCAGGTCAGCCTTACCAAACAGCAGGCGGGCAACCAGCAGAGCACCAATCAGACCGCCAGAGGCAGCAGCATTAGTATTCATAAACACAACTGCGACAGCGTTGGCGCTTTCAACAGAAGCAGTAGCCAGAACAGAACCACCGTTAAAGCCGAACCAACCCAACCACAGGATAAATGTACCTAGAGTAGCCATGGGCAGGTTAGCACCAGGAATAGCATTTACCTGTCCATTCGGACCGTACTTACCTTTACGGGCACCCAGTAACAGAACACCAGCAAGAGCAGCAGATGCACCAGCCATGTGAACAATACCGGAACCAGCAAAGTCAGAGAAGCCAAGGTCACCCAGGGTGTACATGCCAAACACAGAAGCCCCGCCCCAAGTCCAAGCGCCTTCCATTGGGTAGATAAAGCCAGTCATAACAACGGCAAAGGCCAGGAAAGCCCAAAGTTTCATGCGCTCAGCAACAGAGCCAGACACAATCGACATAGCCGTAGCCACAAACACTACCTGGAAGTAGAAATCAGCTGAGGGGGCGTAGGTTGCAGGCTCTTCAGCACCTGTAGCGCCGTCGCCAGTGATAGAGCTCAGGAAGATGTCGCCGCCGTACATAATAGCGTAGCCACAAACCATATACATGGTGCAGGCAACCGCAAACAGAGCGATATTCTTGGTAAGAATCTCAGTAGTGTTCTTAGAGCGAACCAGTCCAGCTTCGAGCATGGCAAAACCAGCAGCCATCCACATAACCAGAGCGCCACACATCAAGAAGTAAAAGGTATCTAGTGCGTACTGTAATTGAAATACATCAGTCATTTTTTAAATCCTCAGGTTAGACCGCTTCAACGCCGGTTTCACCGGTACGAATGCGAATCACTTCTTCAAGAGTTGTAATGAAAATCTTGCCGTCGCCGATTTTCCCAGTTTGAGCAGCAGCGGTGATCGCCTCAACAGCGCTCTCTACCATTTCATCTGCCAGAGCAATTTCCAACTTAACTTTAGGAAGGAAATCCACTACATATTCAGCGCCACGGTACAGCTCGGTGTGGCCCTTCTGACGTCCAAAGCCTTTAACTTCGGTTACAGTTACACCAGCGACACCTAGGTCGCCGAGAGCCTCTCGCACTTCATCGAGCTTGAAAGGTTTTACAATTGCAGTTACTAATTTCATCGTTTATCTCCATGGGGTGGCCGAAGCCACCCGTTTTAAATGAGCAAGATAGTGCTAAATTAAAGTGACTTAGAAATTGTCAGAACAAACTGGTTGTCAGCGAACAGGCCGCCGTTTTCAGATGAATCAATCCAGCTAAGGTCTAAACCAAGTCCAGCGGCTTCAGTGCTCAGTGACACTGAGTAGTCGTCAGCTTCATTGGCCGCATCATCAGCAGTCATGTTGCCGTAGTGGAAACCCAGGCTGTAGTCTTCGCCCAGAGCAAAACCATAATCCACGTAAACATAGGTGCTTGAACCAGTAGATGCGTAGTAGTCATCTGAAAGAGCAAAACCTACGGTTGCGTCACCGAAAGAAATGCTACCGTAGAATTCTTCAAACTCTTCGGTAGTTGGACCCTGTGGGTAGCCATAGTAGAGGTAACCTACATCGTAGCTGACGCTGTCAGAGATAGAGCCACCGTAACCGGCATAGTAGTCCAGCTCCAGACCGCCAGAAAAGTCGATGCTAGAAGCCCAGGTACCTACGTAGAAGCCGCTTTCAAAAGCGACATCAAAGCCACCTGACAGGGCTTCGCCGCCAGACTGATCAATACCACGGAAAAAGTAGTCTGAGCTCAGAGCCACATTTCCAGAAACTTCAGCAGCCATTACACTGGCGCTAGACATAAGGGTTGCAGCAAAAATTGCAGTTTTGATAGCTTTCATAAGTACATCTCCCAAGACGTAAAGTTAAAAAAAGTTGTTAGAGTTAGTTATTTCAAAGCAGAGCTAAGGTGCTTAAATTTATGTGCTTCGAACCCAACATTGCATTTACCGTGCCAACTTATAAAACCTATGAAATTAGGCTTATTTTTGCTTGTGCCAGCCAGTTTTGAACCAGATTGGTGCGTTATTTGGCGCTCTGCCAGATTCGAACGCACCAACTTGGACTAATGTGACCTATCACCTAAACCAACCTGCACCAGCAGGCAAAGTTTTGTTAAAATACCTGCCAAAGTAAGCGCCAGAGCCAGCGCCAGAAAGGAGCACCAGATGAATCCAGAAGACCTGCACAAAGATGTTTTAGAGCAGCTGAGCAAGACCCTAGCCGGCGCCCAGGCCATCAGTGACGAGGCAAAGAGCCACCTGCGCAGCGCCATGATGAACACATTTAGCAAACTGGACCTAGTTACCCGCGAAGAGTTTGATGCCCAGCGCGCTGTGCTGCTGCGCTCGCGGGAAAAGATAGATGCGCTGGAACGCCAACTCGCAGAGCTAGAAGCCAGCCTCGCCAACCCCTAACTCACAGCGAGCCACCAGCTGTCTGCACGGATAATTGCCTATAAGCGCCAAGTCTGTGACAAGAAAGGAATCGCATGCACTCAAAGGAATAGGTGCCATGTCACTAGCCACAGTACATACCCGCGCTAAATTGGGCATAGAGGCTCCACTGGTCTGTGTAGAGGTTCACCTCTCCAATGGTCTGCCCGCCTTTCATATTGTTGGCCTGCCCGAAACTGCCGTCAAAGAGAGTAAAGACCGGGTACGCAGCGCTATTATCAATGCCCACTTTGAATTCCCGGCACGCCGTATCACCATCAATCTGGCGCCAGCAGAACTGCCCAAAGAAGGCACAAGGTTTGATCTGGCCATTGCCATAGGTATTCTTGCCGCCTCCGGGCAGGTGCCTATGGACCTGTTAGAGCAGCATGAATTTATCGGCGAGCTGGCACTGTCTGGTGAATTGCGCCCAGTTGAAGCCCTGCTGCCCTCAGCAATGGCCTGCGCCAATGATGACAGGGCGCTAATTATCAGCGTCGGCAATGCAAGCGAAGCTGCGCTTGTAGGCCAACTAACCGTACTCCCAGCCACGCACCTACTGCAAGTCTCGGCCCACATGCATGGGCGCGAGCCTCTAAAACCATGGCAACCCAGCCCCAACAAACTGAGCACCTCAGCGCCACAACTCAACGAAGTCATTGGCCAAGAGCATGCCAAGCGGGCGCTGGAAATAGCCGCCAGCGACGGCCACCATCTGCTACTTTTTGGCCCTCCAGGAACCGGAAAAACCATGCTGGCCAGTCGATTACCTGGCTTGTTGCCCGCTCTAGATAATGCCGAGGCACTGGAGGTTGCAGCCATTCATTCGGTAGCCAGTAAAACTGATCGCGCTGCCCACAGCCTGCAGAGGCCCTTCCGTGCTCCTCATCACAGCGCATCAGCCACAGCCATAGTAGGTGGGGGCAGCACCCCCAAACCTGGAGAGATATCTCTTGCCCACTGCGGTGTTCTATTTCTCGATGAGCTACCAGAGTTTCAGCGCCAGGTACTGGAAATGCTGCGCGAGCCCCTGGAGTCCGGTGAAATTATTATCTCTAGGGTCGCCGCCCAAACTCGCTACCCAGCCAGGTTCCAACTAGTTGCCGCAATGAACCCCTGCCCCTGCGGCTATCTGGGTAGCCAGCGCTGCACCTGCACCCCAGACCAAATAGGCCGCTACCGCGCCAAACTGTCGGGCCCACTCATGGACCGAATAGATTTACAGGTGCAGGTAGGCGCGATTGAAAACCAGCAGCTGCTGGACCGACCGGCCCAGCAAAAAGGAGAGAGCAATAAAATCATTCAACAGCGCATCCACAGAGCCAGAAACATACAGATAGCGCGTCAGGGAAAGATCAATAGCGCATTAAATAGCCAACAGCTCCACCAACTATGCCCCTTAAATAAAGCCCAGCGCCAGCTAATGGATCAAGCCATCAACCGCTTCGCCCTATCCACCAGAAGCTTTTATCGCCTGTTAAAAGTCGCCAGAACCATCGCCGACTTGGCGGGATTAGAACAGCCTGATATACCAGAATATCAGGAGGCACTGAGCTTTAGATCAACAGTACATGCCAACACTAAATAACACTATCCGGCAGGGTCACCCCACAGTGATAACAGTACTCGGCCTCCGGATGATGACCTGTGCGCTCGCAGATATTGCAGCGGCGATTGTTGGTTTCATTGTGCATCTCCCGGGCAATCTCTGCGGTAAATATGCCAGTGGGTATGGCAATAATGGAATAACCAGTCAGCATAGCCAGGGTAGCAATCACCTGCCCTAGGGGGGTCTGAGGGGTAATATCCCCATAGCCAACTGTGGTAATGGTCACAATGGTCCAGTAAATGCTGCGGGGAATACTGGTAAAACCATGCTCCGGCCCCTCAACAAAGAACATTAGGCTGCCAAAGATCACACTGAGCACCAGCACTACAGTGAAAAACACAAAAATCTTGCGCCGCGAAGCATACATAGAGCGCAACAGAATATTGGCTTCCGACAGATAGCGCACCAGCTTAAGCACGCGGAAAATACGCAATACCCGCAACAGGCGAATCACCAGCCAGTAATTGGCACCAGGGAAGAGCAGAGCTAAATAGGTGGGCAACACAGACACTAGGTCTACCAGGCCATAAAAACTAAAAATATAGCGCAATGGTTTTGGTGAGGAATAGATTCGTGCCAGGTACTCCACGGAAAATAGCAGAGTAAAAAACCACTCTAGACGAAACAACCACAACCCATAGCTGCTGTTCACCGCTTCAATAGAGTCGAGAATAATCGCCAGCACACTCAACAGAATCAGATAAATCAGGGCAATATCAAAATACTGGCCCGCTGGCGTGTCAGTACCAAAAATTATCTGGTAGATTTTTTGTCGCAGGGATACTTGCACCATCAGGTATATCCTTCAATGATCTAATCAGTTTATTGTAGGCAGTAATAGCGCAATTGACTATGATGCTGCTCAGAACCTAATCAGAGACCCCCTATGGATCTTGCCCAGGGCTTAATCATTGTCACCACAGTTCACCTGCTGGCCGCTGCTGCACCGGGGCCAGATTTTATACTGGTATCTCAACAGACATTGTCCAATGGCAAACGGGCCGGCCTGCTCTGTAGTCTAGGCATAGCCCTTGGGCTCTCGGTGCATATTCTATATTCCTCTCTGGGGCTGGCCGCGCTCATCGCCAACTCCTCCTCAGCTCTGTGGAGTATCAAACTGCTTGGCGGGTGCTATCTGATTTATCTGGGTATCAGCGGTCTCAGGGCCAGAGCGGGCAACCATCAGACAGAGCAGTTGACCACAGCCACAGAGAGCTCAGCCCTAAAAACCATAGGTCTGGGGTTTCTTTGCAATGCCCTTAACCCCAAAGCACCTATTTACTTTGTCTCGCTATTCACCATTGTCCTGTCCCAGGATACGCCGGCCCAGCATCTGCTAATCTATGGTCTGTGGATGATGGTTCTGCAGCTGGCCTGGTTTTCATTTTTAACCCTGCTACTGTCCAGACCTCTGGTCACCAGCAAATTCCAGCGCATGGGGCACTGGATTGACAGAGTAGCCGGCGGCGCCATGCTAATTCTCGGCCTCAAGGTTCTGGCGACAAGAACCCAATAATAAAACCGGCACCTCTATAAAAAGGGTTAACGATGATCAACCAACGTATGGCAGCCAAAGACTGGGCAATGCTATTGCTGCTGTCCTTTTTGTGGGGCGGCTCGTTTTTCTTTATTGGTGTAGCCGTCACTGAGCTGCCACCACTAACCATAGTGTTACTCAGGGTGGGTATAGCGGCTATAACATTGTGGGCCATCGCGTTATTTTTCGGCCACCAATTCCCCAGGTCCCTGAAGCTATGGCGGGCATTCTTTATTATGGGACTCCTTAGCAATGCCATACCCTTTTCTCTAATTGTTTGGGGCCAGACCCATATAGGTGCAGGCCTGGCATCGATTATTAATGCCGCTACCCCACTTTTTACCGTGCTGATTGCCGGTGTGTTTTTAGCAGATGAAAAAATAACACCACAAAAAATTATTGGCGTGCTCGCTGGCTTAACCGGTGTCACAATCCTGATCGGCCCATCAGCCTTACTCAATATTGGCATCCATATAGATACCAGCACCCTGGCTCAGCTGGCCGTTATTGGTGCAGCCATATCCTATGGCTGTGCCACTGTTTTTGGCCGGCGCTTCAAAGCTATGGGGGTTAGTCCATTTAACACCGCTGCGGGCCAAGTCACCGGATCCACTATGACTTTATTACCCATGGTTCTGCTAATTGATCGCCCCTACGAACTGGCATTTCCCAGCGCACCTGTGTGGCTGTCGATTATGTGCCTAGCTGTGTTCTCAACAGCACTGGCCTATATTTTGTTTTTTCGCATACTGGAATCCTCCGGCGCCACCAACGTGGTACTAGTCACCTTTCTGGCGCCAGTCACCGCAAGCTTTTTAAGCTGGTTAATATTGAATGAGCAACTGCACAGCAGCTACTTTATAGGTATGGCCATAATTGGTTTGGGGTTGGCCGCGATTGATGGGCGGCTGTGGTCTAAGCTCAAAACGTTTATCAATAATTCTGAGTTTCAATCTTAACTGTAGCTACCCTATAGAAAAGGCTAAACTCCCCTTAAAAATAGAGAGTGACCCCTATATGACCCAGACCAGCATTGAAATAACCGAACCTGGCGCGCCAGAGGTACTGCAAGCCACCTCAAGACCAGTACCAGAACCCGCCGCAACGCAGGTGCTTATTAAAGTCGCAGCCGCGGGCATCAATCGCCCAGACGTATTCCAAAGAATGGGGTTTTATCCTCCACCTCCAGGTGTCACTGACATTCCCGGCCTAGAGGTTTCTGGCATCGTGGCGGCGGTTGGCGAAGCCGTTACGGCATGGGCGATTGGCGACCAGGTCTGTGCACTGTTGGCCGGTGGTGGCTATGCCGAATACGCGGTTGCCGAGGAATCTCTGTGTCTACCTGCGCCAGATAACCTCCCCTTGGAGCATGCAGCTGCTCTGCCAGAAACCTGCTTTACCGTCTGGCACAATCTGTTTGAGCGCGCTGAGTTAAAGGCTGGCGAATGGTTGCTAGTGCATGGAGGTGCCAGCGGTATTGGCACCACCGCTATTCAGATGGCCAGCGCTATGGGCGTCAATGTGATTGCCACAGCGGGCAATGATGAAAAATGCGCTGTCTGCGAAGACTTGGGAGCCACCAAAGCCATTAACTACAACCAACAGGACTTTGTGGCAGCCTGCCAGGAGATTACCGGTAGCGGTGTTAATGTGGTTCTGGATATGGTGGGCGGTGACTATGTGCAAAAGAACTTTGCCGCCTGCGCACCCAGAGCCCGAATTGTAAATATCGCCTTTTTGCGCGGCTCCAAAACGGAAGTGGACCTTATGCCACTAATGCTTAAGCAGCTGGTGCTGACCGGTTCTACACTTCGCGCCCAGCCATTGGAAAACAAAGCCCGAATTGCCGCCGGAGTTAAAGATCAGGTATGGCCGCTGATCGCCAGCGGGCAATTTAAGCCTATTATNCATAGCAGTTTCCNTCTAGCAGAGGCCAGCAAAGGCCATGCCNTAATGGAAACCAATCAGCATATTGGCAAAATTATTTTAGAGAATTAACCCAGAGATATGATGANCAAAAAAGATTCCAGGCTGGTGTACTCCACCGAGATCGGNCGCATTAAACAGAGCGAAGCCCCAGCCCGCGACTATAGCGGCGATGGCATTTTGCGCATTCGCCGCGAAACCAGTGGTCGCAAAGGTAAGGGGGTCACCACCATCACCGGCTTTGATCTGGATGATGCAGGGCTAAAAACGCTGGCCAAGCAGCTTAAACAGAAATGCTCCACTGGCGGTACAGTAAAAGATGGCGTGATAGAAATACAGGGCGATCATCGGGACAAACTTAAAATCGAATTAGAAAAGCTCGGTCATAACGTCAAGCTGGCGGGAGGTTAAAATGAGTAAAACCACCCAAGCCTTCGGCTCCTGGCCCTCATCCATTAGCGCAGAGCTGATTACCAAAGCCGCCCCAAGCCTTAATTTTATCCAGTCTCAGGGCGACAACCTGTACTGGGTTGAGGGCCGCCCCTGGGATGCTGGCCGCAGTGTAATTATGTGCCGCGATAGCAAAGGCTCCATTAAAGATCTGCTTCCCAGCCCCTTTAGCCATTACAGCAAAGTGCATGAATACGGCGGCATGGCCTATGCCGCAGACCAGAATCATCTGTATTTTGTGAATGCTGCTGATCAATGNATTTACCAGCTCGACCTGCAATCTGGCCAAACACCAAAAGCCATTACCAGCCCAGGGCTACGTTTTGCCGATCTGGTTATTGATACAGACCAGCAGCGCCTGATCGCGGTGGCCGAGAAACATCAGGAGGATCGCGAACCAGACAACTTTATTGCTGCGATTAATATAGCCACAGGAGCCGTTAGCACACTGACGAGCGGCGCAGACTTCTACGCCTACCCGCGCATTAGCCCAGACAGCCAGCAGCTGTGCTGGATAGAATGGCAGCATCCCAACATGCCCTGGGACAGCACGCAACTCTGGTGCGCTCAGTTAACTGCAGATGGGCTAAGCAGCCCGGTGTTAACCGCTGGTGGTAACAATAACCAAGCTATATTTCAGCCTAGCTGGTCGCCAGATAACCAGCTCTTCTATGTATCCGATAAAGACAACTGGTGGAATATCTGCGCTGTCAATGGCGACCCAGTGCTAAGCAAAGAAGCAGAATTTGCCATGCCCCTGTGGCAATTTGGCATGAGCACCTATGGCTTTATTGATGCCAATACCATCGGCTGCCTGTGGACCGATCAAGGGCTATGGCACAGTGGTTTTATCGATATAACCTCGGGCCAACTCAGTGTTGTAGACAGTCAATACAGCAACCTTGCAGCCGCCTGCTGCCATCAGGGGCGACTCTATATGGTGGCTGGCGCCTCGGCACTAGCCAATCAAATTGTCGGCATTGAATCCGATGGCCCAAATAGCAAAGTGACATCTGTCTACGCGCCATCAACCTTAGATTTAGATAGTGCAGATATAGCCCAACCAGAGTCACTGTTTTTTCCCAGCGGCAATAACCAACAGGTGCATGCCTTTTTCTACCCACCCACTAATGCGCAGTATCAGGGCGCGAATAATGAATTGCCCCCAGTAATAGCCCTCTGTCATGGCGGCCCGACCGGCGCCACTGACAGCGGCCTCAACCTTAAAATTCAGTACTGGACCAACCGCGGCTTTGCTATTGTGGATATCAACTACCGCGGCAGCACTGGCTTTGGCCGCAGCTATAGGCAAGGATTAGTGAATGCCTGGGGCATTGCCGATGTAGAAGATACCCAGCACGCCATAAGCTATCTGGCCGAGCAACAAAAAATTGACCCAGAGCGCTGCCTGATTCGCGGCGGCAGTGCTGGCGGCTACACCGTGCTATCGGCGCTGACCTTTACCGATACCTTTAAAGCCGGAGCCAGCCTCTATGGTATTGGTGACCTGGAAACCCTAGCCACCGACACCCATAAATTTGAATCGCGCTATATGGATAGTCTTATTGGTCCTTACCCAGAGCGCAGAGATATCTACCTAGAGCGCTCCCCCATCCATCATGCAGAGGGGCTAAACTGCCCGGTGATCTTTTTGCAGGGGCTAGAAGACAAAGTGGTGCCACCCAATCAGGCCGAGATGATGGTCAAGCTACTCCAAGACAAAGGCATTCAGGTGGAATATGTCAGCTTCCCCGATGAAGGCCATGGCTTTAGAAAAGCCAATAATATTATCCGCGCCATGGAATCCGAACTGGCCTTCTATCGCGACGTATTTAATCTGGCGGGCAAGGCTTAAGCATGGGTCGCTATAGGCCACCCAGGCCCAAAAGCTCACCCTATATTACCGCAGAGGGCGCCGCAAAAATGCGCTCTGAGTTGCGCCAACTATGGAAAGTAGAGCGACCCCAGGTTACCCAGGTGGTGCACGAAGCTGCCAAAAATGGCGATCGCTCAGAAAATGGTGACTATATTTACGGCAAGCGCCGCCTGCGAGAAATCGATAGCCGCGTGCGCTACCTTACCAAGCGCTTGGAAGATGCCACCATTGTCGAAGACAAACCCCGAGACCATTGCAAAGTATTCTTTGCCGCCTGGGTAACAGTGGAAGACGAAGAAACCGGCGACCAGCAGACCTACAGACTGGTAGGCTCCGATGAGATAGACCCCAAACTTAACTGGATCAGTATCGACTCACCCATGGCTCAGGCGCTGATTGGTAAATCTATCGATGATGAGGTGCATGTAAAAACACCGGCTGGAGACCGGTGTTTTATACTGACAGGCATAGAGTACTAGGGCGACAACCGATCAATCTGCCAATCGTCTCCATCGCGGTTATAGCTGAAGCGATCGTGCAGACGGCTCTCACCCCCCTGCCAAAACTCAATCTCCTCAGGCACTACACGAAAGCCACCCCAGAAGTCCGGCAGCGGAATATCACCTTTGGCAAACTTTTCCTTTATCTGAGCAAACTGAGTTTCCAGCACCTGGCGAGTACTAATACGACTGCTCTGCTTAGAAGCCCAAGCCGCTAACTGGCTCTCTTTGGGGCGGCTAATAAAATACTTCATTACCTCCACCGCCGATAAACGCTCAGCGCGACCGCCAACAATCACCTGACGATCAAGCTGTAACCAGGGAAAGTGCAGGCTTACCTGCGCATTGGCTTCAATCTCTTTGGCCTTACGGCTGCCCAGATTGGTGTAAAACACAAAGCCCTGCTCATCAAACCCCTTGAGCAATACCATACGCTGCCAAGGCTTGCCCTCAGGGCTGACAGTAGCCACAGACATAGCTGTAGGGTCCTGTATTTGCGCCTCAATCGCCTGATTCATCCACAGGGTAAACTGCGCAAACGGATCATCCGCCAGCGACTCACGGCTTAACTTGCCGTAATCATATTCCCGTCGATTATCTTCTAAGCTCATAGCCTTGCCATTTCCGTCGGTTTAAGAGATTTACATACGGCCTATAGATTGCCCACCATCCACCGGCAATGCAACACCGTGCAGATAGGACCCCGCATCACTAGCCAACAGCAAAAACGGCGCNGTCATCTCATCCATACCACCAGGACGACCCGCAGGGGACGAGTTCAAGTAAGCCTGAGCTTCTGGCGAATCAAAGGCAGCCGCCGTCATCTCAGTCAAGAAGTACCCTGGGCACAGCGCATTAACACGCACACCTTTGCCCGCCCACTCCAGCGCCATAGACTTAGTCAGCTGAATCACCGCCGCTTTAGAGGCACTGTAGCTCGCCTGACCAAAGGCCACTCGCAGACCCAAAATAGACGCAGTGTTTACAATGCTGCCACTCACACCGGCCTCAATCATGCGCTTAGCGGCCTGCTGGCCGGCAATCCAAACGCCCTTAAGATTAGTGTCGATCATCTTGTCCCAGTCATCCTCACCAATCTTTAGTGCACTGCGAATATCTGCTACACCAGCATTATTAGCCAACATAGTCACAGTGCCAAAAGCCGCCTCAGCCTGATCAAAAGCCGCAATAATAGACGCCGAATCAGTCACATCCATAGCCACAGCCAGAGCCTCACCNCCATCAGCTTTAATCTCAGCCACCAGCGCCTCAAGCCGCTCAACACGGCGGGCCGCCACTACTACCTTGGCCCCACGCGCCGCCATAATCTTCGCAAAGTGCACCCCAAAACCACTGGATGCGCCGGTTACCATGGCCACTTTGCCGCTCATATCAAATTCTGTAGTCACTGTTCGATTCCTTAATAGTCAGTTATTCATTGTTATTGGTTTTATTTGCTGGTCGGTAGTTTAACCCGTGGTGGGCTGGGCAACTAGGGGGAATGGGACTGTTGGGTTCTTGCGTTGGTGCTAAGACGCTCAGAGAACTCGAATCGAGAAATTTTCTTATTAAACTATCTGAGTTGAAAATATCTTTTTGACGCTATAACGTTATAGCGTCAAAATGGGGTTTTTAAACGAAGATTGCGCCATGAGTAATTTATCCAAAAGATCGACAGTCTATTTTGACCCTGCTATCCACCAAGCATTAAGGCTCAAAGCCGCTTCGACCCACCTGTCCGTATCAGACCTGGTCAATGAAGCAGTGCGAGTTCATCTAACTGAAGACCAGGAAGATCTTCAGGCGTTTACCGACAGAGTGAACGAACCTGAGATGAGCTATGAAACTCTACTTAATGACTTAAAAAAGCATGGCAAAATATAAAGTCACTTTCAAAAAGTCGGTAGCTAAGGATTTAAGGAATATTGCCAATCGAGATGTGCAGCGCATTCTTGCACAAATTGNTCTGCTNGCAGATAACCCCAGATCAGAGGGCTGCCTTAAACTTTCAAATANGCAGCAATACCGAGTGCGTGTTGGGCTCTATCGAATAATCTATGAAATTCAGGATGCTAGACTGGTGNTTCAGGTCGTAAAAGTTGGCCACAGGACTAACATTTACAAAGGCAACTAACCAATTGTACTANGGACTGGTTTTTTAGAAGTTGGTGAAGAGACAGGGTCATATCTTCACAGTTTAATCCTCCTTGATGCTTGTCTGTCTAGCTTTGCGCTCTTCTTCCTCCTCAAGCAACCTCCGCTCAAACTCCATGTGAGCATCACGTCGTCTTTGAGCTTCCTCACTGGAACCAGATATAAGACGTTTTTGCCTATCTAATTCGATAATGAGGTATTTTTTAAATGAATTATCTGCAGGTAATATCTGATACCGGGAATTGAAGTGGCTAATTNCGCCTGTTACATAAATCACATTGCTAACACTAGGCTTGGAAAGGTCAGGACTAATTGCTGGCTGAGAAAAGTCACCTCCCTCATTCTCTACACTCTCGGCATGGATATATAAATTTACCGAATTGAGTTGTTTCTTTAACCCCTTACTAAGTCGCAAATCCTCAGTATCAATCCGTCCAGATAGTTTCTTCCCCACCCAGACACGAGTAGTACCGCTGTGCTGATCCCTGATATTGTCAGCCTCAACCACAAGTTCAACATCTTCAAATGGATTGAGTAAAAAAGGCCCCAATTTTTCGGCTAATAAGTCTAAATCAGCTTCTACAATTCGGTGACGCTTAGAAAAATAGGTAGCACGTTTGATAGAGTAGTTATTTTCACGATACGCTTTATCTCTAACGCTTTGATGAATAGGCTGGAACAGGCGCTCTAATTTCTGTGGATCTATTGAGATTATTGGGTTAGATACAGCAAAAAAGAGGGCATACCAAGCATAGGTAGACCCCTGTCTTCAAAAAGGTTTTCATCCTGAATACTCCTTTTGTTATGTACTTTTGAGATTAAAAGCACCGTAGAAATAATAGGAATATATTTGTGTAAACTAAATAACCAGAATGTATTAATACGGAGGGATGAACGGCCTAACCATAAGTCACATACTGCTCCATGTCATTGGTATCCAAATGGGGTATGCCATTAAACCCTGTCAAATTCATCTTGTGCTGATTAAAGAAAAAATGACTGATCGCTGTATTCTTATACTGCAGGTTTAGGTCAAAGATATTCTCATCCGGAATCCCCAGTACCAGCCCCACAAAAGTACTTATGGACCCGCCAGACCCAATAGCTAAAATGCGATTGCTACTGTTGGACATTGCCATAATCTGCTGCTGGGCATCCAGCACCCTGCCCTTAAACTGTGCCCAGGTCTCTGGCACATTCTCTACCCTGTCCTGAGTCCATAGGGTCAGCACTTTGCGCAGTAGCCTAAAATGATGCCTCTTGTCCTCGGGGTTATCGGCAATGGCTTTAATCAATGGATCATCGCCATTGGCCTGTGCATAGGACTCGGTCATCGCAACAAAGTTATATTCATTAAGCCCGGGTATCACCAACCGCTCTGTACCATCGACGGCCATGCCCGCACAGATACCATTCATGGTTTCATGGTGGCGCACCATATCCCC
>JGI26246J51724_1000095_pt1 | contig 41152 bp, 41 predicted proteins | sample SaaInlLV_10m_DNA_FD_51724 | JGI IMG/M metagenome (IMG submission 51724) | reverse complement strand
AAGCCTAAGCCTAATGAGCGCTGATAGCGCCCCGAACCCAATTGACTGCAACAAACGGATATGTCCGGCCCCTGTTGTGAACGCGGCAACCGTTCGGGTGTAATTTAACCTTTCGCGCTGTCAAGCTCTGACACCCTGTAGCATTCCGCCTTGCCCTTAAAGCCAACACCAGTCTATCTTGATAAGCCAACAATTGGAAAAATTATGACAAAGCGTAAAATCATTATTGATACCGATCCTGGTCAAGACGATGCAGTGGCCATTTTGGTGGCCTTGGGCAGCCCGGATGAGCTTGATGTTCTTGGTATTACGGCGGTTGCAGGCAACGTGCCGTTAGAGTTAACGCAGAAAAATGCGCGGATCGTTTGCGAATTGGCCAATCGACCCGATATGCTGGTCTTTGCAGGCTGTGATCGCCCGCTCGGGCGGCAATTGGTCACCGCTGAGCATGTCCATGGAAAAACCGGTTTGGATGGCCCAAGTTTGGCCGATCCAAAAATGCCGATTCAGGATGACCACGCGGTTGATTTTATCATCAAATCACTGCGCGAGGCGGCGTCTAATACCATCACCCTCTGCCCGTTGGGACCTCTAACCAATATTGCCACTGCGTTTCAAAAGGCGCCTGATATCATTCCAAGGGTGCAGGAAATTGTGCTTATGGGCGGGGCCTATTTTGAGGTTGGCAATATAACACCAACCGCAGAATTTAACATTTATGTTGACCCAGAAGCCGCTGATATTGTGTTTAAATCAGGCGCGCCCATTGTAGTGTTGCCGCTTGATGTGACGCATAAGGCATTGGTTACTAATGATCGCAATGATGCGTTTCGCAACTTAAACACGCCGGCCGGCAGAGCGGTGGCGGATATGACAGATTTTTTTGAACGGTTTGACAAAGAGAAATATGGCAGCGCTGGCGCGCCGTTGCACGATCCATGCGTAACCGCCTATTTGCTGCGCCCTCAGCTGTTCTCGGGCCGTCACATCAATGTGATGATTGAAACCCAATCTGAATTGACCCGCGGGATGACAGTGGCTGATTGGTGGCGGGTAAGCGAAAGGCCCGCAAACGCCACATTTATAGGTGATTTAGACGCAGATGGTTTTTTTGAGTTAATTACAGAGCGTATTGGACGCTTATAGCGGCGCGGTTTCGGCAACAGTCTTTAAAGACATACTTTATGATACAACCCAAAGGCCAAATTTTATGAACACCCCGGTTCAAATTCCATTTGACAACAGCTTTGCACAGCTGCCTGCAGGATTTTACACAAAGCTGCCTGCAACGCCCGTAAAAGCCCCCAAGCTGATTGCTTATAATCAAGGCTTGGCCAAAGACCTTGGTATAACAGGTGGCTCAGAAAGCGCTTTGGCAGAGATTTTTTCTGGCAATCAAACACCAGCCGGGGCCGAGCCGCTGGCGCAGCTTTATTCTGGGCATCAATTTGGCCAATACAACCCCCAATTGGGCGANGGGCGTGCNTTATTGCTGGGCGAAGCACTCTGTCCAGATGGGGCGCGGTTTGACATCCAATTGAAAGGCGCCGGTCCAACGCCTTATTCGCGCAATGGCGATGGGCGTTCTTGGCTGGGCCCAGTTTTGAGAGAATATGTGGTTTCAGAAGCCATGCATGCTTTGGGCGTTCCAACAACCCGCGCCTTGGCTGCTGTTGAAACGGGCCAGCCTGTTCTGCGCGAAACCGTTTATCCTGGAGGCATTTTAACCCGCGTGGCCAAAAGCCATCTGCGCGTAGGAAGCTTTCAAGTGTTTGCAGCCCGCCGGGACATAACCGCCTTACAAACCTTGTTTGAATATACTGTAGAGCGGCATTTTCCACAGGCTCAAAGCCCAGAAGCGCTTTTGACCGCCGTGATCGATCTGCAGGCGCGTTTGATAGCCAAATGGATGAGCTTGGGCTTCATACACGGTGTGATGAATACGGATAATTGCCAGATTGCGGGGGAAACGATTGATTACGGCCCCTGCGCTTTTATGGATATATATCATCCCGACCAAGTGTTTTCCTCTATCGATCGCACTGGGCGCTATGCCTATAGCAACCAGCCCAACATCATCGTTTGGAATATGGCGCAATTTGCAACAGCTCTTATTCCCTTGATGCCCGATTCAGAGGCGGCCATCGAACGCTTCACGCAAAATGTTCACGCCATGCCCGATTTGATAAATACGTATTGGCTTCGTGAGTTTGGCGCCAAAATCGGATTAAAAACGCCCCAAGCCAAAGATTTTGACCTCATCAGCGCGCTATTGACGCTTATGGCAGAGGGCCAGGCAGATTTCACCAACACTTTTCATGCGCTGTCCGACGGCAAGCCTGAAAATGAATTTACAGATCCACACCCCTTTGAAGACTGGCATCGACTATGGCAAATGCGTTTGAAAAGTGAGGCAGATCCGCATTTGCTGATGCAGTCAAAAAACCCCGCACTTATTCCACGCAACCATAGGATAGAGCATATGATCACTGCGGCCGTTACGGGGGATTACACGCAATTTCACCGCTTGACCGCTGCATTGTCTTCCCCCTTCACCGCCTCTGATGCGTTTGAAGACCTCAGACAGCCACCAGAGGCACATGAGAAAGTAACCGCAACTTTTTGTGGTACATAGGAAAATCAATAAACCGCTTACATGGTGGCGGCGGGAATTTTACCTGCGATTGACCAANACCAAACCGATGGTGACCAAGCCAAGAGATAAAATCACCGTCGCATTCAAAGCCTCGCCCAGCACAATCCACCCAAAAACCACGCTGAACACCGGCGATAAAAAGCTAAAAGATGCCACGGATGACGCTTTATAAACCTTAATCAGCCAAAACCAGAAGGCAAAAGCAAAGCCCGCGATTGCAATGATCTGAAAGCTCAAGCCCAAAACATGAACCAGCTCAGGTTGCCGCAGGCTGGGCCCAAAAAAAGGCGCAAGCATCAAAAGAACCGGCGCCGATATTAACAGCTGGATGAACAATTGAGCCTCTGGCTTCTCGTCTGACAGGGCGGTTAATCGCACGCAGAGCGCCAGGCTCGCCCAGCCAAACGCACCGGCCAAAGCCAGAAGATCCCCCCATATACGCGTATCTGTCGCGGCTTCGTGATCCGCCAAAACCCAAATTACGCCGGCCATAGCAACCAGCAGTCCGGCGCTGCGTTGCAAGGTAAGGCGTTCGTTCGGCAATAGAAAATGCGCGCCGATCGCAAGCCATAAGGGCATCGAATAAAATAAAATACTGGCCCGCGCCACGCTGGTAAAATCTAACGCCAAAAANAGGCAGAAAAATTCGAAGGAAAACAGCAATCCCAGGCCAAGGCCCGGAAGAAGAACGCGCCGCGTCAGACAGATGGGAATGCCGCGCCATCGCATCCATACCCAAACNAGCAATAACCCGCCCAAAGAACGAATGCCGGCTGCAAAAACNGGCTGAAACCCTTGATTTGTTACCTTGATGACGATTTGATTAAACGCAAGTAGCAGCGACAAGCCCACCAAAAACACGATGCCTTGTGCATCAACGCCTTTTTTAGCCAACATCTTTTAGCACCAATACCGTTTTCTGCCTTGCTGGCCTGCCGCGCAAATTTCGTTCATCTCTGCAGCTGGCAAGGGTCAAGCTGCAGAGCGCGCAGCTTTTGATTTACGGCGTTGACGCGCGCGTTGGGCCCCCGTTGTGCTCGGCTTTGCAGAATGCCCCCCCTGCGGGTTAGATCCTGAGGGTTTGCGACGACGATTTCCGTTTGGACGGGCACCATTTTTCTTTCCTNCTGGAATTTCAATGTCTTCCCAGGGGCGGCCTGAGCCAATAGGAATGCGCAGCGCCATCAGCTTTTGGATTGCCTTTAATGCATCCATTTCATCCGGCGCGCAAAACGCAACGGCTTGCCCCTCAGCGCCGGCGCGCGCCGTGCGGCCTATGCGATGCACATAATTTTCCGGAACGTCGGGCAAATCATAATTGTAAACGAACCGCACATCGGGAATATCAAGCCCGCGCGCCGCAACATCCGTGGCCACCAAGACCTTGATAACCCCCTCGCGAAAGTCGCGAATGGCGCGATCCCGTTGCGATTGAGATTTATTCCCATGCACAGAACCTGCCGAAAAGCCGCTCTTATGCAGCGTTTTGAGCATTTTTTCCGCGCCATGCTTGGTGCGCGAAAATACCAGTGCCAAGTCGCCTTCATGTGTTTTCAAACGTTCGATCAAAAGGTTCATCTTCTCGGCTTTCGCCACATAATGCACAGATTGATCAATTTTATCTGCCGCTTTACCCGGCGGTGATACTTCAACTCTTACGGGCGATTGTAGGTAACTCGCGGCCAATTCATTCATTTGCTTGGGCATCGTTGCCGAAAACAACATCGTTTGGCGCTGTTTCGGGAGAAGGCCAGCGATTTTCCGCAGGCTATGAATAAAGCCTAAATCCAACATTTGATCTGCTTCATCCAAAACCAAAAAACGGGTATCGCTGAGGGAAAGCGCTTGCCGGTCAAGCAAATCAATCAACCGGCCTGGGGTGGCGACGATAATATCCGAGCCACGCGCCGCGCGGGCGATTTGGGGCCGAATTGATACGCCTCCGACCACTAAGCCAATCTTAATGGGGGAATTAACCACCAAAAGCTTTATCGAATCGCTGATTTGCTTTGCCAATTCGCGCGTGGGCGCCAAAATCAACCCGCGCACCATTTTGGAGTCGGGTCGCCCCGTCATCTCGGATAATTGCGTCACCAATGGCGCACCAAAAGCGAAGGTTTTCCCAGTTCCCGTTTGCGCCAGCCCCAAAACATCCTTGCCGTTCAGCGCATGCGGTATCGCGTGCGATTGGATGGGCGTTGGTTCGTGAATACCCGCAGCTGTTAATTGTGCCACCAAACCTTTGGGCAGACCCATTTCTTCAAATAACGTCACTCTGTTCCTTTTCTGGCGCAAGGTCTTGCCCAACGCCCTAACCTCAAAACCCACGCGGCGCATCACAACGCTGCAGGCCTGTTCACAGACAAGCAACCCCGCTCAGAATGAGAAGAGGTTCTTCATCTTGTTATGCGCCCACGCGTGATTTTGGGAACGGTGCAATCTTCAAATTTGTCTTTTCGCCATTTATCTTTTTGTGATAACGGCCGGCAATCTGCTCACGCGACAGGAAGGTTTGCTGGCGCTGCATGCACCTATTCTCTGCATAAAGTCAACCCTTACCCATGAGCAGGTCAAGTAGCAAAATTAATCTAGGCTTTGCAGGTTGAAAAAAATAATTTAAAGCCCTGCCTAACGAAGAAAGGACGTGTCATGTCAGACAGTATAATGGACCGCTGTGAAGCCATAGCGCTGCGCATGACTGGCCAGAGGCGCATTATAGCGGGCGTATTGGAAGAGTCTGATGATCATCCCGACGTAGAAGAATTATACGCGCGCGCTTCGGCTTTAGATGCAGGAATTTCGATTGCAACCGTCTATCGCACTGTCAAACTTTTTGAAGAAGCCGGCATTCTTGAGCGCGTTGAATTCGGCGATGGGCGCGCACGCTATGAAGATGCAGAGCGCGATCATCACGATCATCTGATCGATTTAAACAGCGGAAAAGTAATCGAATTTTTAGATCCAGAAATAGAAGCCCTGCAGGAAAAAATTGCGCAGAGACTGGGCTATCGCTTGAAGGGCCATAAATTAGAGCTGTATGGCGTGCCGATTTCAAAACCAGAATAACCCCGCCATTGACATCTCACTCGGCATCAATGACTGCTTAGCGTCATATGCGGCACGTTCAGCTTGCCGGGCCCATTTCATAGATCGAGCATTTAATGGACAACCTTCGCGCAATCATATTCATGTGTTTGGCTATGGCAGGCTTTGCGCTTGAAGATTTCATCATTAAGATCATCGCAGAAGAGACCCCTATCTCTCAGATCTTGATAACGATCGGCTGCTTGGGAACGGTTTTATTTTCGATCATTGCCTTGGCCGTTAAAGCGCCGATTTTTAGCGCGGATATTTTAACCTTTCCAGTTATTTTCCGAAGCATCGCGGATCTTTTTGGCGCTTTGTTTTTTGTCACGGCCATCGCGCTTACACCTTTGGCAACCGCGTCTTCCATCTTACAAGCAACACCGTTGGTGGTGACGCTGGGCGCGGCGGTGTTTTTGAAAGAACGGGTTGGATGGCGGCGCTGGACTGCGTCTTTGGTCGGATTTGCAGGGGTTTTGCTAATCTTGCGGCCAGGAATGGCGGGGTTTCAACCAGAATCGCTTTTCGCCGTGNTGGGCGTTCTTTGCTTATCTGCAAGAGATTTGGCAACGCGGGTCATGCGCGCACAGCTCTCCTCAGTTACGGTATCAATCTATGCNTTCGTCGCCACAGCTTGCGCAGGTGTGATTGCGTTGCCATTCACGGGCCCTTTCACGCCCCTGCAGGACGTGAACTGGTTTTTATTTGCAGGCGCCGTTCTGATCGGATGCTTTGCATATTTCACGCTGATTTCAGCCACGCGCATCGGCGATGCCTCAGTGGTTTCGCCATTTCGCTATTCCCGCCTTATTTTTGCGCTTGCTTTGGCGATGGGATTTCTTGGCGAACGACCTGATTCAACAACCTTCATCGGTGCGGCTATCATTTTAACCTCCGGAATATATATATTTTGGCGAGAGCGGGTTTTGGACCGCAAAACTGGCTAACCAGCGCATCTAAGCATAAATTCCGCACAAATTTCATTGCCGGATTACGGCTCAGTTAGCGCAGCACGCCTTAAACCGAGATCTAATGCATTCACTTTCCAACCCGAAGCTGCTAAGCGCCCTTTCGATACAATTAAGAAAGAAAGCACCCAAGCATGAGCCTGATCCTAGATATATTTGCCCGCGAAATTCTTGACAGCAGAGGCAATCCAACAGTTGAAGTCGATGTTCTGTTAGAAGATGGATCAAGCGGGCGCGCCGCCGTGCCCTCTGGCGCCTCAACCGGCGCACATGAAGCGGTTGAAAAGCGCGATGGCGATACAGCGCGCTATATGGGCAAGGGTGTTTTACAAGCGGTCGATGCTGTCAACGGTGAAATCGCAGACATGTTGGTTGGATTTGACGCGCTTGACCAGCAGGCGATTGACACAGCGATGATCGAATTGGATGGAACTGCCAACAAATCACGCTTGGGAGCAAACGCAATTTTGGGCGTGTCCTTGGCGGTGGCGAAAGCCGCTGCAGATTTCAGCAATCTGCCATTTATACCGTTACGTTGGCGGCACCGCCGCCCGAATTCTTCCCGTGCCCATGATGAACATAATCAATGGCGGGGAACATGCTGATAACCCCATTGATATTCAAGAATTCATGATTATGCCGGTTGCCGCCACTTCGATCCGTGAAGCCGTGCGCATGGGCTCAGAAATTTTCCACACATTGAAAAAAGAGCTTACCAAAGCCGGGCTTTCCACCGGGATCGGGGATGAGGGCGGCTTTGCCCCAAACCTAAGCTCAACCCGCGATGCATTGGACTTTATCTTGAAGGCTATTGAGAAGGCAGGATATAAGGCCGGAGAGGATGTTTATTTAGCGCTAGACTGCGCGGCGACTGAATATTTTCAGGATGGCAAATACCACATGAAGGGGGAAGGGGTAAGTCTTAGCTCGGAAGAAAATGTGGCGTATTTAACGGCGCTTGTGAATGACTATCCGATCATCTCGATCGAAGACGGAATGGCTGAGGATGATTGGGCAGGGTGGAATGCGTTAACAGCGGCTCTGGGTGCCCGTATACAGCTGGTGGGGGATGATCTTTTTGTAACCAATCCCAATCGCTTGGCTGATGGTATTCGTCAAAAAAGCGCCAATTCAATGTTGGTGAAGGTCAATCAAATCGGCAGCCTGTCAGAGACCTTAAAAGCGGTGGATATGGCCCATCGCGCCGGATTTACGAACGTTATGTCGCACCGCTCAGGCGAAACAGAAGACACAACGATCGCTGATCTGGCCGTTGCCACGAATTGCGGTCAGATAAAAACCGGTTCTTTGGCCCGCTCAGACCGCTTGGCAAAATACAACCAATTGATCCGTATCGAAGAAGAATTGGGAGATATTGCCGAATATGCCGGGCATTCTATCCTGCGCGGTTGATTTGGACAGGTCCGAGCGTTCGATCACGCTCGGATCACGTTTCTTTGCTGACCTGTGAGCCGAGCGCCTTTGCAAGCTTTGGCAATCTGGCCTTTTTCAGCAAAGGACGGATCGTCCATTCTTGCCCGGAAAGCAGATTTGCAGTGCTCAAAACCCGCTCGGCTACCGCCTCAACGGCGGATGGCTCGGCGGTAAACGCCGCGTAAAGCAGCGCATCTGGATCGCGGCGATCCACCCCTTCTTCGCCCAAAATGTGACGCGGGAAATCTTTTTTATTCAGCGTCACGATCAAATCGGCAGATCCTGAAATAGCCGCCGCCAAAACATGGCAATCGGCGCGATCGGGCAACCAAAGGCGCGCCTCTAATGAGCTGGGCCATACGACACAGGCCTCAGGCCACGCAGCACGCAGAAGCGCGATTTCGCTGGCCGCTTGGGCAGGTCCAGTCGGGCCAAGTTTCGTGGCAGCGCGCTGCCATTCTTCCAAAATACGCTCAGACCAGATCGGCGTCCAAGCCATCGACGCCGCAACCCCCAAAAGCATCTCCCGCATAACGGTTGGAAACAAGACGCATGTATCCAATACAATTTTCATAGGCGATAAAACAAGGCTTTCAAATAACCGCTTTCCGCCAATTGAGGGTGCAAGGGATGATCCGCACCGGCAAATCCAGTGTGAACCAATTGTGCCGCGCGCCCCGCACGGCCAATACCGCGATTGCAGGCAGTTCTGAATTTTACCAGATCAGCCGCGTGCGAGCAGGAGCACAGAACCAAAAAGCCCCCCTCCTCTACCAAATGAGCCGCCAGCCGCGCCACTTTTTCATACGCCCGCAACCCTGCCTCTAATGCGGGCTTGGAAGAGGCAAAAGCCGGTGGATCACAAATAACCAACCCAAATTTTTCGCCAGCCCCTGCCAGCGCTGATAATTGCGCAAAAGCATCGCCTTTTTGAATTTCAAATTTATCGACCACGCCGCTTGTAACAGCCCCTTGCATGGCAAGTTCCAGCGCCGCCTCAGACCCATCAACCGCCAACGATGATTGGGCGCCTGCCGCAAGCGCGGCCAATGAAAAACCACCAACATGGCTGAACACATCCAGCACTTTGCGCCCCTTCGCCAAACTGGCAGCAAACGCGTGGTTTGGACGTTGATCAAAATAAAGACCGGTTTTTTGACCACTTATCAAATCAGCCTTGTAAACCGCTCCGTTCATCGGCACGTCAACTGTTGTTTCGGGCCGCTCACCGATTAAAATATCACTTTGCGAGTCTAATCCTTCAAGCGCCCGACTGCGCCCACCGGCATTTTTAAGAACGCTGGTAATTCCCTCGATTTCAAGCAAAGCCTGGCTCAAAGCGGCAAGCCGCATCTCGGCCCAAGCGGCGTTGGGCTGCACCACTGCAAGACTGCCAAAACGATCGATAACCACGCCCGGCATCCCATCGGCTTCGGCATGTACCAAACGGTAAAACGGTTGCTCAAATAGCACCTCGCGTAACTGTAGNGCCGCGGTGAGCCGCTTTGAGAACCAGATTTGATCGATCTCTGCCTCAATATTGCGATCCAAAATGCGCACAGCAATTTTAGATTCAGGGTTTATTCCCCCTAAACCTATCGGGCGGCGCTCGGAATCTTCCACAATCACCACACTGCCAGCGGGAAGCTTTTTGCTGCGCCGGTCAAGCACCAGCTCATTATTGTAAATCCAAGGAAACCCTTGGCGGATGGCTTGCGCGGCGGCGTTTGGCCGCAAACGCACGGTTGGATAAATATTCTGTGTCATGCTCTGGCTTCTAGGGGATGCGCGCGAAAAGAGAAAGTTCTTTTGCAGTGGCATTTCCGCCCTTGCGTCTGTTTTTCGTTTCATGATAGTGCAGTTTTGTTAGCGCTAACAGTAAAGTGTCAAAGCCATGCACATGCACCCCATTATATCCGAAGTTACCAAAAAAATTATTGACCGNTCAAAACCGGANCGGGATTCTTATCTTTCAAGAATGCAAGAAGCCCGTGGCAAAGGACCACAACGGGCACATCTGTCTTGCGGAAATCAGGCGCATGCCTACGCCGCGGCGCAACAAGATCAAAGCACTTTGGCCACTCAAGCAGGTCCGAATATCGGCATTATCACTGCCTATAATGATATGCTTTCGGCGCATCAGCCATATGAAACCTTTCCACGCTTCATTCGCGACGTGGCGCGTGAAAATGGGGGCACGGCGCAGGTTGCTGGCGGCGTACCGGCCATGTGTGATGGGGTAACGCAGGGCCAGCCCGGGATGGAGCTCTCTTTGTTTTCACGCGATGTCATTGCATTGGCTGCCGGCATTGGCCTGTCTCATAATACATTTGACGCAGCGATTTATCTGGGTGTCTGCGATAAAATTGTACCGGGCTTGATCATAGCAGCTGCGACTTTTGGTCATTTACCGAGCATCTTTTTACCCGCAGGCCCCATGGTTTCTGGGATTCCAAATGATGAAAAAGCAAAAATTCGACAACAATTTGCCACTGGAGAGGTTGACCGCAGCGCCTTGATGAAGGCTGAAATGGCCAGTTACCACGGGCCGGGCACCTGCACATTTTACGGAACTGCAAACTCGAACCAAATGCTTATGGAGTTTATGGGCTTGCATTTGCCGGGCGCGTCTTTCATCAACCCCAACACNCCGCTGCGCGATGCGTTAACCGCCTATGGCACCCGCCAAGTGATGCGCTGCAGCGCGCTGGGCGGTTCATATACCCCCACCTGTGACATTCTAAGCGAAAAAGCATTCGTGAATGGTATTGTAGGCTTAATGGCCACAGGCGGCTCTACGAACCTTGTGCTGCACCTTCCCGCCATGGCGCGCGCAGCAGGAATACATCTTACAATTGAAGATTTTGATGCGATTTCCGCGATCACGCCTTTGCTGGCGAAGGTGTATCCCAACGGTTTGGCCGATGTGAACCATTTTCACGCGGCGGGCGGGCTAAGCTTTATGATCGGTGAGTTATTGAATGCCGGCCTGCTCCATGAGGATGTCACCACCATCATGGGCAAAGGCCTTAGCCATTATCGCCAAGAGCCCAAACTATCAGGCGCAGATATCGAATTCCGCGCTGTTTCAGGAAACAGCGAGAATGAAAAAATTCTTCGCCCCGTGAAAACACCGTTTCAACCCAGTGGTGGCCTAAAAAAATTAGACGGAAATTTGGGCAGCGCGATGATTAAAATATCGGCCGTAGCCCAAGAGCGGCATATTATCGAAGCCCCCGCACGTATTTTTGAAACACAAGCAGCAGTAAAAGAGGCGTTCCAAAACAACAGCATCACCAGTGATACAATCTTAGTTGTGCGTTTTCAGGGCCCGCAGGCCAATGGAATGCCAGAACTTCACGGGTTGACGCCAATTTTAGCCGTGCTTCAAGATCGCGGATTGCGCGTAGCCCTGGTTACGGATGGGCGCATGTCGGGCGCCTCTGGCAAGGTACCCTCTGCAATCCATCTCAGCCCTGAAGCCGCCGTTGGAGGGCCCATTTCAAAACTGCGTGATGGTGATATGATCCGGCTAGATGCCAGCAGCGGTGCGCTTATGGTTCTGGATTCCGATTTTGGAAACCGACCCGTTCAAACCGCCGATTTGTCAGGAAATCATCANGGAACAGGGCGCGAGTTGTTTGACATGTTCCGCAATAATGTGGGTTTGGCAACCGCCGGCGCAGGCATTGTAGTATAACAAAAAATTAGGAGGCGGTTTTGACCCCAAGCACAGCCAGTAAAATCACGTCAGACATCTGTAAAATGGCACCGGTTATGCCGGTATTGGTTGTAGAAGATGTTGCCGTGGCGCGCCCGTTAGCCGAAGCTTTAATTGCCGGTGGCTTATCCGTGCTCGAAGTCACGTTAAGAACCCCAGCAGCGCTTGACGTGATTAAAGAAATGGCAAACGTGCCCGGCGCCACCGTCGGAGCTGGAACATTGCTCAGCCCGAAAGATGTTACCGCCGCCCGCCAAGCTGGGGCCAAATTTGGCGTGACCCCAGGTACAACGGATCGGTTGCTTGAGGCTTGTGAAGCAGAAGACCTACCCCTGTTGCCAGGAGCGGCCACCGCAAGCGAAGTTTTAAGTTTGCTTGAACGTGGATATACGGTGCAAAAATTCTTCCCTGCTGAAGCAAATGGCGGCCCCAGCGCCCTGAAAGCAATAGGCGCGCCCTTGCCAGAAGCGATGTTTTGCCCAACTGGCGGTGTAACCCCACAAAATGCAATGAGTTATCTGAGTTTGAAAAACACGCTTTGCGTTGGCGGCAGCTGGGTTGCGCCGAAAGCGCTGATCGAGGCGGGTAAATGGGATGATATCGAAGCCTTAGCGCGGGCGGCTTGTCATCTCGTATAAAGCTGCATCATCTGTGATCCTAAACGCGTNCATTTAATATTTTGCAGGTTTTGGATCAAACAGGCCCAATGCATATTTATAGAGGTCTTTCGGCCGCCCGCCTNCGCCAGCCGCCGCGGCGACGCGGCGGTTCCGCCGTTTGAAGACCCAGCCTTAAAGTTTCCGTCATTGGATGTGTTTGGCTGAAGCTCTCATATTTATCCAGAAGCTGCTTTAAGATATCCCGCATATCCTCTTGGCTTGGGATCGTCAGCGCCCAATCCAAAAAAATGCTACGGCATTCTGCGGCGCTTATATCTTGGATATTATACGCCTCACGGATCAGGGCTTTTGGGTCTAGCGCATCACCTTTCATGATCACTCTCCTGTAAAACCGGTAGAACCTGCGTTAAAATNTCATCNACCNCTTGTCTATGATGTTTTATCTGGCTTTGTAAATCTTCAAAATCTTTTGTTCCAGAAACGCGGAATAAAAGCGCCGAGTCACGGCTGCCCATCGCGGTAGGGTTCAGCGTGTCATCCGATAAAAATTTTGACACCAAACGGCAAGGAAACAAAAATTTATATGCTGCAATTAAGCGTACCAAATCAGCTGCATTAACAATGCCAAGGCGCTGCAAATTGGTCAGTCCGCTCTGCGTATCGCGCTGCATCGAGGCCTCTAAAAGCAACCCAAGATGTGACAGCAATTCAATATCAAGCAACCGCCCTCTGCCGCGCTTAAAATGCCAACTCGATTTGTCTGCCCAAGCACTAAGCAAGCGCGCGCGCATTTTCGACAGACCGCGCAAACACTTATCTGGATCCGCCTGCCGCAGCGTGGCCAACCGAAACGCCTCGAAATCAGAGCACAAACTGTCGCATCCCGTCACCGGTCGCGCTTGCGTTAGAGCCAAATGTTCCCAAACCCAAGCTTGCTTTTGTTGATAGGCTTTAAACGCGGGCCATGAGGTGGCAACAGGCCCTTGATTGCCCGAAGGGCGCAATCGCATATCTACGTTATAAAGCCGACCCTCTGCCATGGGCGCCGTTAACGCAGTGATGACAGATTGCGTTAAGCGCGCATAATAACTGCGTGATTGTAAAGATTTAGGCCCGATAGAGGCCTCCTGCCCTGCATCATCATAAAGAAGAATCACATCAAGATCTGAATTTGAATGCAACCGCTGCGCGCCCAAAGACCCCATCGCAATCAAAGCCGCCCCACGCCCCGGAGGGGGGCCATATTTGCGCGAAAATTCGGCACAAANCTCTGGCCATAAGGCAGCTAATGCTGCCTCGGCCAAATCTGCATATTCTTGGGCTGTTTGCTCAACGGATGTCAGGTCGCGCAGTAAATGAACGCCAATGCGAAAATGCCATTCCTTCACCCATCTACGCGTCATATCCAACTTGGTTTCATAGTCTTCTGTCGTTTGCAGCAGCTTCGAGAGGTCTTGCGTTAATGTTTCAGACCCGGGCCAAGCATCCCAAAAAGAGCCGCCGATCACCGCATCAAAGACTTGAGCATTACGCGCCAAATATTCGGCCAAATGATCCGAGGTACCCACAATATCGACCAACAGATCAATCAATTGAGGGTTGGCTTCAAACAAAGAAAACAGTTGCACCCCCGCAGGAAGACCGCTCAAAAACCGATCAAAAGCCAGCACAGCCTCTTTTGTCTTATCCGTTTGCTTAAGCCGCTTTAGAATTTCCGGCTGCAACCGCATAAATATCGTATAGGCCCTTTCCGAGCGCAGCGCCGGATAGGTTGGCCATTTGTCCAATATTTCTGAAAACTCAGGCGCCTCAATTGGTACATCGCTTGAGGCTGGCCCAAAAAAAGCTTCGGTTATTTGATGAACCGATGTCAGCCGCGCAAATATTTCGGATTTCAACGCGTCTGCGCTTCGTGACATCAAGGCCGCTAAGCGTTCAAATTCCACTTCCGATGCGGGCAAACTATGCGTTTGAGCATCATTAATCATTTGCAAGCGATGCTCGAGCACCCGATGCGCCTGATAATGCTCTGTAAGCTGTTCTTTGGTTAAGGGATCAATCCAACCTTTTTGACAGAGCGCTGCAAGGCTTTGCTGCGTTCCACGCAACCTCAGATCAGGATCCCGTCCGCCCGCAATCAATTGCCTCGTTTGCGTAAAAAATTCAATTTCGCGAATTCCGCCCCGACCAAGTTTAATATTGTGCTTGGGCAGCGTAATCGCCCCCATCACGTCGGTTTTACGTCGGATTTGTAGGCGAATATTATGCGCATCTTCAATCGCCGCAAAGTCTAAATATTTCCGCCATACAAACGGCTCCATTTTCTGGAGGAACCGCGCACCAGCTTTCAAATCCCCAGCGATCACCCGCGCTTTGATGAAGGCACTGCGCTCCCACGTGCGCCCGCGGCTTTCATAATAATGCTCGGCAGCCTCGACCCCCATACAAACTGGTGTCACAGACGGGTCTGGCCGCAAACGCAAATCGGTTCGAAACACGTAGCCCTCAGCCGTGATATCGTTCAAAAGTGCCACCATATTCTTGGTTGCGCGAATAAAGCCGGCGCGGGCCTCGAAAACATCCACCGAGGCAAAATAGCTTTCATCGAAAAAGCAAATCAGATCGATATCAGAGGAATAATTAAGCTCATTTGCACCAAGCTTTCCCATAGCCAAAACGAACATACCCAAGCCTGCCGGATCCGTCTCGGGCTTGCGCGTGGGGATCTTTCCACGCTGCAACTGAACTTTAAGCGCATGGTTTAAACTAATTTGACAGGCAAGATCGGCAAATTTGCTTAGCGCCTCGGTAACCTCTTCAAGCGCCCATACGCCCGCCAAATCGCATAAAGCAGTCCAAAGCGCGACACGCCTTTTGGCGCGTCTCAGCGCGCTCATCAGGTCGCTACCGGCTGTCGCTTTCAAATTCGAAAACTCAACCTTTAACGCGGCGTCGGGCTGCGCAAANGCGCCCCGCAGCCACTGATGCTCTTTTTCAATCAACCCCTTCAAATAGGGGCTTGAGCCTGCAACCGCGGCCACAAAATCTTGAATTTCTTCTCCATCCGCCGCAAAGAANTGACGCGCTTCATGCCCGTGATCCGCAGAAAATGGCCTTGGAATGTTGTGCATCAAATGAGAAAAGTGCATACCAGCAAACTGCGCCTTGTTACCGATTAGGTCAATGGTAAGCTTAACCATAAAACCAAAAGCTTAGACGCGGATCATTGATCATGCTCGGATAAGTTGCTAAACAGAAAATATGCGCCATACGTTGCCTATTGCCCCGCAGTTTTATGTGACTGCACAGCAANCCTGCCCCTATTTGGAAGGGCGGCAGGAACGCAAGCTGTTCACCTCTTTGCAGGGGGATGATGCGCAGCGGTTGAATGACAAATTATCGCATCAAGGGTTTCGACGGTCTCAAAACGTTCTATATCGCCCATCTTGCACCGAATGCACCGCCTGTTTATCGGCGCGCATTGACGTTCAAAAGTTTGAACTGAGCAAAAGCCAAAAGCGCGTGGTTAATCGCAATAAGACCCTAAAACGTGAAGTAAATTCGCCTTGGGCAACAGAAGATCAATATGAATTGTTCCGCAAATATCTGGGCGCGCGCCATGCCCGCGGCGGCATGGCCGATATGGATGTTTTTGAATTTGCGGCAATGATCGAGGAAACCCCCATTCGTACGCGGGTTGCCGAATATACATTGGGGCAAGATTTGATTGCTGTCTCCCTCACCGATCTGATCGATGACGGATTGAGCATGGTCTATTCGTTTTATGATCCCAGCTATACAAAAAGTTCGATTGGGACCTATCTCATTTTGGATCATATTGCCTTGGCCAAAGAGGCGGATATTCCTTATGTCTATCTGGGCTATTGGGTGCCCGGAAGCCCAAAAATGGGATATAAAGCGCGCTTTTCTGGCCTTGAAATTTATCTTAATAAAACCTGGACCCCGCTGGGGGATCCCGGCTCCTTCTCAGCCGATCTTCATCCTTTGAATTCCGAGCCAATCGCTGAACAAGTGGCCAGCATCGCGCTGCCCGATAGCAAACCGGTGGGGCCGTAATAAATCAGATGTGCGGGCCTAGACCTTCAGCCATGTATATCCTATATGTTTAGTCAGGAAATAAACGGAAGATTTAATGACTGACGTATCGCCCCCTATGGAAGGCACGCCTTTGATCGCCCCTTCAAGCACAGATCACCCGCTATATGATGGGGTTGTTGAAGCCTGTAAAACCGTTTTTGACCCTGAAATACCAGTGAATATTTACGACCTTGGGCTGATATACACCGTGGATATTGACGCAGAGAATGCGGTTAAAATCAAGATGTCCTTAACTGCGCCTGGATGCCCCGTTGCGGGTGAGATGCCTGGATGGGTTGCCGAGGCGGTCGAGCCTATGGCGGGTGTGAAAGAAGTGGATGTTGAAATTGTCTGGGAACCTCCTTGGGGTATGGATATGATGAGCGATGAAGCCAGATTAGAACTTGGGTTTATGTAACCCGTAATTAGGACGGAAAAAATGTTCTCAATGCCGGGAAAACAAGCTGTCACTTTGACGCAAAAGGCGGTGCAGCAAATCAACGCCTTGATGGATCAAAATGGCCATTATGGGTTGCGCTTGGGCGTTAAAAAGGGCGGCTGCGCGGGCATGGAATACACGCTAGACTACGTTGACGAAGTGACCCAACACGACGAGGTGATCGAACAAGACGGCGCGCGGGTGTTGATCGCACCAATGGCACAGATGTTTCTGTTTGGGACTGAAATCGATTATGAAGTCTCCCTATTGGAGGCTGGTTTTAAGTTCAACAACCCCAACGTCACCGAAGCTTGCGGTTGCGGCGAATCGATTAAATTCGCAGATATGTAATCAACCCTTTTTGAGATGCCGATAGGTTTCGCTAAAGCGTTTTTGCAAGTGCTCACCCGCTAGAATGGGTTGGCATACGCCCTCTGGCGCAACATTTGTATCATGGTTGGGATTGAAAAATAGCGGAATGGATAACCGCTCCTGCGGACCTCCGCGCACCCGGTGCAAGGTTGCTTTAACTTCCCCCCCAGTCCAAAACTCAAGCATTTCACCGAAGTTTATAATAAATTCGCCAGGGGGCACTTGCACGGCTTGCCATCCGCCATCGGGCAGGTGCACCTCTAAGCCTTGCTGACCATCAGTGGCCAAAAATGTCAGACATCCATAATCGGTATGCTCTGCGATTCCAAAATCTTTATCCCCGCTATCCAAAGGCCTTTTTGGATAGAAATTTCCNCGAAGCAGCGCCATAGGTTTGTTAAATTTATCGTTAAAAAATGCAGGGTCACGCCCATTCCCCGCCGCAATAGCTTGCAAAATAATCAGGGATATAGCGCGCGCACGTTCAAAATACGCCATAATATCAACATCAAACATTGCAGGGTTTTTCGGCCATTGATTTGGGGCATAAACGCCAAGCGCGCACAACCTATCGCTTTCAGCAAGCGCTATCCCACAATCAAATACTTCTTTATAATCAGGGTTGGCATCAGCGCTGACTTGCTCTGCCCCCGGCGCGCCCCAACCACGGTTTGCGCCAGTAACCGCCATATTAACCGCCTGTTTTTCGGCATTGGGGCCTTTGAAAAAAGCTTTATAAACGTCAAGCAGTCGCAAAACATCTTCGCGGCTGATCCCCGTATTATATACGGTTAAAAACCCCACCTCTTTCGCAGCCGCTTTTAACGCATGCAAGGCCGCCCGGTCCTGCCGCTTTAAATCCAAAAAATCCAGTCGAGGAACCATACGCCTTTCCAAACCAGTTTACGATTAGCGCCAGCGTGCCCGACCAAAAAATGTCCGCAGCGCTCTTTACAGGCGTGGCTTCCTTGAAGGCCCGCCGGTTGCTGTTTAAGATAGCTGAAACAGAGTCACAAGATTGAAAAGAGAACCGGATGATCAAAAAAATGGCCGCGGGCAATTGGAAAATGAATGGAATGCTGGACAGCCTAAAGGAAATTGAACGCCTTCAGGCAGCGCATTCAAATTCCAAGATCGATATTGTGATTTGTCCCCCGGCTCCGCTGCTTTTACCAGCAAGAAAGAAAGCGCCTGATCTTTTGATTGGCGCACAAGATTGCCATCAAGAGGTCTCTGGGGCGCATACTGGCGATCTTTCTGCGAGCCTATTGAAAGACATTGGCGCTGCAGCAGTGATTATTGGCCATTCAGAACGCCGCCAGGCGCATGCTGAAAGCAGCGCTTTGATTAAAGAAAAAGCAACCGCTGCCCTCAATGCAGGTTTAACCGCGATTATTTGTATCGGAGAAACGCTTGAGCAGCGTCAGGCAGAAGAAACGCTGCCAGTTTTGAAAGACCAGCTCGAAAAATCGCTTCCAGAAACGGCCACAGCGCAAAACACCGTGGTGGCTTATGAACCTGTCTGGGCGATTGGCACTGGGCTAGTGGCGGAACCGGCGCAAATTGGTGAAGCGCATCGCTTTTGTCGCGCCCAAATCACCAAACAACTGGGCGCGAAGGCAGCCAACATGCGTTTACTCTATGGCGGCTCGGTTAAAGCTGCAAACGCCGCCGAGATTTTTAAGATTGATTGTGTAGATGGTGCTTTGGTAGGTGGAGCCAGTTTGCGCTTTGAAGATTTCTCACCAATTATCGAAGCTTTGGAAACGGCTTAACCAAAACTTATATTTGGCTTGTGAACAATCTAGCCGCGCCATTTGTTAACAGGCGCGGCTTTGCTTTATTTTGTTATAAGCTCGGGGCCCATGAAGGTGTTTGGCAACCAGGTCGACAAAACCGGCACATAAGTCACCAAAATCAAAAAGACAAACAACACCGCAAGAAAAGGCAAGGCGGCTTTCACCACCCGCATCATGGGCATACCGGCGACACCAGAGGTCACAAACAGGTTTAAGCCCACCGGCGGTGTAATCATGCCAATTTCCATATTTACAACCATGATGATGCCCAAATGAATTGGATCTATCCCCAATTCCATTGCGATTGGAAAAACCAATGGCGCAACGATCACGATTAGGCCAGAGGGCTCCATAAACTGGCCGCCAATCAGCAAAATCACATTGACCACAACCAGAAACATGATCGGCCCAAACCCTGCAGACAGCATGCTGCTGGCAATTTGTTGGGGAATTTGTTCATCCGTCAACACATGTTTCAAGATCAAAGCATTGGCGATGATAAACATTAAGGTAATGGTTAACTTACCCGCTTGAAACAAGGCATCGCGCGTATCGCGATGCACAAAAGCGGTGAGCAACGCCTGCGGCTTGCGCCAAATAGGTATATTGGGCTGCCCCTCTGGCGTCGCCAAGGGACCCATATCGCGATAGATAAAGGTGGCAACCAAAAACGCGTATACCGCAGCCACTGCCGCCGCCTCGGTGGGCGTGAAAATACCGCCATAAATGCCGCCAAGAATAATAACGATCAAAAACAAGCCCCAAATCGCATCAAGCCCCGAAGCGAACACTTCTTGCCAACCCAGCCATTCGCCCTTTGGCAGGTTTCGGATTTTAGCGATCACATAAATCGTAACCATCAGCATGGTTCCGGCCAGCAGCCCTGGGATCACGCCTGCAAGGAACATCCGCCCCACCGAGACATCGGTCGCAGAGGCATAAACAACCATAACGATTGACGGTGGGATCAATATTCCCAAAGTCCCCGCATTCGCGATCACGCCCGCGGCGAAATCTTTGGAATAGCCAACCTGCCGCATCCCAGCGATCACAATTGTTCCTATCGCAACAACCGTTGCAGGCGAAGATCCAGAGAGCGCTGCGAAGAGCATACAGGCAAAAACGCCCGCGATCGCGAGGCCTCCTGGGAAATGCCCGACAATTGCGATTGAAAACCGGATGATACGCTTCGCAACGCCACCCGTCGACATAAAGGAGGACGCAAGAATAAAGAACGGAATTGCCAAAAGCGTATAATGACCAGCCATCGCTTGGAAAAATGTTTGCGCGATTGACGCCAGCGAGGTGTCACTGAGCACCAATAAGAAGGTTATCGAGGACAGGCCAAGCGCGACAGCGATGGGCGTGCCAATCAGTAACATCGCAACGATCATAAAAAAGAGAGCGGCAACTTCCATGGCCTATTCCTCTTTCGCCGCGTGCTTAAGATCTTCCACTTCTTGTTCAACCTCATGGCTGACGATCAAGCCGCGCGATTCCCCACGCGACAGGGCCAGCCCAACTTCAACGAACCTATATAGCAACAAAGCCGCCCCTACCGGCAGCATCGCATAGGGAATGAAGCGGGGAAGTTTCTCATAGGTCTCGCCTTCGTTCATCAGCGGCTCGATCCAACGTAAAAATTCGGGGAAAGGAATATCAATCACCTCATACCAAGCTCGATAAGAGGTGCGCCGCATATCTTCAAACCCCGTGGGAAACCACCGACCCGTGGTTTGTGGTAAATTTGCAAAGTTAGCCCAATAATCCCATGCGCCTTTCAACAACAAAGCGGCGTAAATCACGCAGAAGGCAACTGACGCGAACACAAAAAGCCTACGCAACCGCCCCGAGGTGATGTTAAGCAACGCATCCACGCCCAAATGCGCAGAGGTTTTCACCGCATAGCTGACGCCGAACAAAATCAACCAAGCAAATAAAAACGTGACCAGCTCTAAGCCCCAAATCAAACCCGTGTTGAACCCATAGCGCAGCACAACGTTGATAAATGTTACAACCACCATCGCAGCCAACAGAAACGCAATCACCGTTTCTTCTAATTCGTCAATAAATCTGCGGGCAATATGCTTTTCTAGTTCGGCCATGAGACTGCTCTTTAATTATTCTGGCGCGGAATTTCTGGCCCAATTGATTGTGGGCCAGATCTTTTTCAAACCGCCTGCGATCAATGCTTGGCGTTAATCGCTTGAGCTGCTTCAATATTGTCTTGCCCAACATCACTGCGGAATTGCTCCCACACAGGCTTCATTGTCGCAACCCAATTTTCACGTTGGGCGGCGCTTAATTGACGCACAACACCACCGGCGGCGATAATTTCCTGCTTTGCGGCCTCATTCACAGCGGTTGATTCTGAATTTCGCGCCTCGGTCACTTCAGCAATGATTGTGCTTAACTGATCGCGAATTTCACCATCAAGCCCATCCCACCAATCTGTTGAGGTGACCAAGAGGTAATCGATGATACCGTGATTGGTTTCGGTTGTCCCATCCTGCACTTCAAAAAACTTTTTGCCGTAAATGTTTGACCAGGTATTTTCCTGCCCATCTACAACGCCGGTTTGNAGCGCACCATATACTTCAGAGAAGGCCATCGGCTGCGGGGATCCCCCCAATGCGGCCATTTGCGCCTTTAGCACCTCTGAATTTTGAACCCGGAATTTGAGGCCATTGGCATCAGATGGATCATTCAGCGGTTTATTTGCCGACATTTGCTTCATACCATTATGCCAAAATGCCAATCCAAGCAAACCACGGCGGGTCATGCTTTCCTTCATAGATTGGCCTGCTGCGCTATTTTGAAACTCATCCACAGCATTTACGTTTTTAAACATGAATGGCAGGTCAAAAATCCGAAACACTTTTGTAAATTGCTCAAATTTTGAAAGGGATGGCGCAGCCATTTGCACGTCACCTTGCAACATCGCTTCCAAAACTTGGTNGTCATTATACAACGTTGAGTTTGGAAACACTTCCAGACAGGCTTTGCCATTCATCTCGTCATTGACGCGGCTTTGCAGCAGCGTCGCAGCAATACCTTTCGGGTGTTTATCGGTATTTGTCACATGGCTCAGCTTGATGACAATTTCACCCTCATCACAGGCGGCAAAAGCGCCGGATGCTGAGGCAGTTAAAGCCATCGCAGTGACAGCAGCGGTAATAAGTTTCATCTAATTTCCTCCCAAAGATGACAACACCCGAGCGGGCAATGCTTACGAAGTAATATTTTGGCTACAGTTGCAAGAGACATTATTGTCACGGCCCCTGCATTATCAACGGATCAACCGGTTTCCTGTCATTCGAAACACCCGTGCCCGTCTTGCTATTTTGAATTATGGTGGTTTGTGAATGACGGGCCTGCTTCGGCAGAGATCACAAAAACCCACCATTTTAATGTTACAGTTAAGTAAACGAAGATCTCAAAAGAAGATGGCGCATTTTTTGGGGGTTGAGGAAGGCAGGCGCTTTTCACAACCGCGCACGCGCTCACTTTGAAAGACTGCCCGCACAGTGAAACGATCCCTTACCTGCAGGTCTAACCCGATATATTATGATCTCCAGCCGTATTTGTCGCCAGCGAACATCTCGCAATCTGCGACCGCATCGGTTAGGCTGATCGTGCTTTAAGGACATCACTATGCATATACTCGAACAATCCCCCACCGATTATACGTTTGTTCAAAACCCCTACCCTTTTTATGAAAGCGCCCGGCGCCTGCAGCAGCCGGTATTTTGGCGCGATTACAACATGGCCAGCTTTTTTGATCATCAAAGCGTGATGTCCTTGCTGAAAGATCGCCGCTTTGGCAGGGAATGCCCAAAAGATTTGGCGCAACCCACGCCCAAGCATCTCGCCCCTTTTTATAAGCTGGAAGCAAATTCCATGCTTGAGCTGGAACCCCCGCGCCATAGCCGCTTACGCGGGCTTGTGTTGCGCGCCTTTACGTCGCGACGCATTGCCTCGCTAGAGCCCGAGATCAAGCAGCTATGCCATAGCTTGATCGACGATTTTAAAACCTCAGAAATTGATCTGTTAGAGGCCTATGCAAAGCCCTTGCCGGTGATCATAATCGCACGCCTTCTTGGCGTTCCTGAAAGCATGGCCGATGAATTGCTGCGTTGGTCAAATGATATGGTGATGATGTATCAAGCGCGGCGCAGTAAAACGCTGGAAGCCCGTGCGGTTGCTGCCAGTAAGGCGTTTTCAGATTTCATGCGCTCTTATATAGAAGAACGACGTACGCGCCCTGCGGATGATTTGATCACCCATTTGATTGCCGCTGAAGAAAATGGTCAACGTTTGACAACCGATGAAATGATCACCACTTGCATCCTTTTGTTAAACGCCGGGCACGAGGCCACGGTACATACATTGGGCAATGGGGTGAAAACACTTCTTGAAACCGGGGTGCCGGCAAGCTGTTTGGCGCCAGAACATATTGACGGCACNGTTGAAGAGATTTTGCGATATGATCCACCGCTACATATGTTCACGCGATATGCAAATGAAGATCTTACGGTTCAAGGGCATGCGCTTAAGCGCGGTGATCAAATCGCATTAATGCTGGGCGCCGCAGGGCGCGATCCAACCAACTGGCGCGATCCGGATGTTTTCGACCCTAGCCGAGACGTAAAAACAAACGCTGCCTTTGGNGCAGGCATCCATTTTTGCTTNGGCGCCGCGCTGGCGCGTTTGGAATTGCGGACTGCTTTGCCGATTGTTTTTGAACGCTGCCCGCAGCTGCAACTGGCCAGATCCCCCGGTTATGCTGATGTTTACCATTTCCATGGGTTGCAAAACCTGTTCGTGAATACCGGACCTTAAAGCGGCAGCATCCTGGTGGATTTTATTTCCTCCATTGACAGCAACGCCGTCACATTATGCACTTTCACTTCGGAAATCAGCCGTTGATAAAAAGCATCATAGGCGCGGGCGTTTTTCACCCGCACTTTTAATATATAATCAATATCCCCCGCAAGCCGATGCGCCTCTTGTACTTCCGGGTGATTCTGCAATGCTTTAAGAAAACTTGCCTGCCACGCTGCGTCATGTTCACTGGTGCGGATCAGCACAAAAAAACAAGCCTCAAAACCTAGCGCTTCTGCATTTAACTCAACCGTTTGACGCCCAATCAAGCCAAGCGATCGCATTTTGCGGATACGATTCCACACAGGCGTCTTGGACGAGCTGACTTTTCCAGCAATTTCATCCAAAGACTGGCCAGCATCAGATTGAAGCTCTGCAAGAATTTTTCGATCTGTCTCATCCAAGCGCGCCATGATTCCACTCCCATCCCGTTTATCAAAAGGTAATTCTAAAAATTAGCCTTTATGAAAATATTTTTCTTATTTATTCGGCAATATAGCCAAAACTTAGAATTATTTACTATACAAGAGTAAATAAATCAAACAGGAAACGCATCGTGGATCATTTCCCAATTTTCTTAGCTGTCGCCGGAAGACGCATCATCCTATCGGGCGGCGGCGATGCTGCGATCGCCAAGTTGCGGCTCTTGTTCAAAACGACGGCGCATATCACCGTCTTTGCCAAAGATCCTTTACCTGAAATCTTGCATTGGGAAAAAAGCGGCAAACTGGCTTTGGTGACGCGGAAGCTTGAAACCGGCGATGCTCTTTGTGCGGCGCTGTTTTATGCGGCAAATGAAGATGCACAAGAAGATAGGCGTGTGGCCAAACTCGCCCATGAAGCGGGCGCTTTGGTAAATATCGTTGATAACCTACAGGACAGCCAATTTATCACGCCCGCAATCGTGGATCGTGATCCCGTAACGATTGCGATTGGAACCGAAGGCGCCGCGCCTGTTTTAGCGCGTGCACTCAAAGCCGATTTAGAACACAGATTACCCGCGCAAATTGGAGTTTTGGCGCGAATTGCAAAATCCTTTCGAAAAAACGTGAATGCCTTGCCAATGGGCCGCGCGCGGCGCAGCTTTTGGAGCGAATTTTACTTTAACACCGGCCCAAGAGCCTTGGATGAAAGCGGTGAAGCTGGCATAGGCAGCGCTTTGTCAAACTTACTTGCAACGCATCTCAAGAAAGCCACCCCAACGGGGCATGTGATCTTTGTTGGCGCTGGGCCAGGTGACCCAGAGCTTTTGACGCTGAAAGCCTGTAAAGCTTTGGATAGGGCCGATGTAGTGCTTTATGATCGCTTGGTTGGCGACCCAATTTTAGAATTGGCCAGACGCGAGGCGCTGTTGATTGACGTTGGGAAAACAGGGTTTGGGGCCTCAACCCCGCAACAAGAAATCAATGCCTTATTGCTTAAGCATAGCCAGAACGGTCAAATTGTGGTGCGTTTAAAGGGCGGTGACGCAACAATTTTTGGCCGCCTAGATGAAGAAATCGACGCCTGCGAGGCGGCAGAAATCGAATGGAGCATTGTGCCAGGTATCACGGCGGCCTCCGCTGCCGTCGCCGCGATCGGACAATCGCTGACGCGCCGTCAACGCAACGCCTCGGTCAAGTTTTTAACCGGCCACGATATGCACGGGTTTCACGAGCAAGAATGGCAAGCTTTGGCGCAACCGAACACGGTTGCAGCAATTTATATGGGAAAAAAATCCGCACGGTTTATCCAAGGCCGGCTTTTGATGCATGGGGCTGATCCGAAGACACCTATAAGCATCGTGGAATATGCCTCGCGGCCGCATCAACGGATCATTGAAGCGCGCTTGGATAATCTGGCTGAAACTTTACGAGCGCAGAGCGTATCGGGGCCCGCGCTTACGTTATTTGGTCTGCCAGNGCGAAAAGCTGCATTGCAGATCGAAAACCACCACGCAAAAGTGAGCGCCTGATGCCCAGCAAATCTTACAGTAAAGTGATCACTGCAAATGCACTATTAAACGGAGATGTGATCTATCTTAACGCCAAGGGGGGCTGGACGCGGCAGCATTCAAACGCCAAAATATTTCACGCAAAAAAGGATGCACAAGCTGCTTTAAATACAGCCACCGCTCAGGCATCTCACGTCGTGGGGGNCTATCTGGCCGATTTTACAGACGAAGACGCGGGGCCAAAGCCGGCTCATTTCCGAGAGGTATTCCGCACCAAGGGGCCTGGGAATTATTTCCATGGCAAACAAGCAGAGGCAAAAAATGTATCAGTATAACGGGTTTGACACCGCCTTTTTAAAAGAAAGAAATCTTCAATTTCGCGATCAAGTGCGGCGGCGTATCAGCGGCGCGCTTAGCGAAGAAGAATTCAAACCACTTCGCTTGATGAATGGGCTTTATTTGCAGCTTCACGCCTATATGCTGCGCGTGGCTATTCCCTATGGAACTTTAAACAGCGCGCAAATGACTGCTTTGGCCTCAATCGCGGAAAAATGGGATAAAGGCTACGGTCATTTCACAACNCGTCAAAACATCCAGTTTAACTGGCCCAAATTGCAGGATGTTCCCGATATCTTAGATGCACTGGCTGAGGTGGAAATGCATGCGATCCAAACCAGCGGCAATACCATACGCAATGTCACGGCAGATCATTTTGCGGGCGCCGCAGCGGATGAAATTGAAGACCCNCGCCCCTATGCAGAGCTGCTTCGGCAATGGTCAACAGACCATCCCGAATTNCAATTTATGCCGCGCAAATTCAAGATTGCAGTGAGCGGCAGCGCAAAGGACCGAGCCGTAACGCGCGCGCATGATATTGGCTTGCTTCTCAAAAAAAGAGGCGCAGAAATTGGCTTTGAAGTGATTATAGGCGGGGGGTTAGGTCGAACCCCGATGATTGGCAAAACCCTCTGCGANTTTTTACCAAAAAGTGACCTATTACCCTATGTTGAGGCCATCGTGAGCGTTTGGAACCTTTTGGGGCGCCGCGATAACAAGTATAAATCGCGCATAAAAATCACGGTACATGAAAAGGGGCTGCAAGAAATTCAACGCCTTGTCCTAAAACGGTTTTCGGAACTGCGTCCACAATTTAAAGGGCAGGATCAAACGCTTCTAAATGCTCTGAAAAAAGCCTTCGCAACCCCCGCTTGGATTGATACCCCAACCACCACATTTCACGAAAATTATGCAACATATCCAAATTTTAAGTCCTGGGTGGATATCAATACCAGCCCGCATCGCAACAATGATTACGCCATAGCAACTGTCAGTCTTAAAACTCCGGGGGAAACGCCAGGCGATGCCAGCAGCGCGCAAATGCGCGTGGTGGCACAACTGGCCAAAACCTATAGCCATGATGAGCTTAGGATAAGCCATGCGCAGAATATTGTCCTGCCCCACGTGCATAAAAGCCATCTTTTCGCGCTTTATAACGGCCTTTATCCGGCCGGATTGGCAACCGCCAATGCAGGGTTGATCTCAGACATTATTGCCTGCCCAGGAATGGATTATTGCGCTTTGGCAACCGCGCGCTCAATCCCCGTGGCGCAAGAAATCGCGCTGCGGTTCAAGGCTTTAAAGTTAGAGCATGATATCGGTCCGCTGCAAATCAAAATATCGGGCTGTATAAACGCCTGCGGACATCATCACGTTGGGCATATCGGGATATTGGGGCTGGATCGTGCCGGCGTTGAAAACTATCAAATCACGCTTGGCGGAGATGCCACAGAAACCGCTACCATCGGAGAACGTGCCGGCCCAGGATTTGACGCGTCTACCATCGTTTCGGCGATTGAAAGGGTGGTGTTTACCTATCTTGATCTGCGCCTTTCCAACCTAGAAACCTTTCTCGAAACCTTTCGCAGAGTGGGCGCGCCACCTTTCAAAGCGGCCCTTTATCCGGATGCCAGCGAAGGCAAAAACGCCGCTTGAAACCCCTAAACAGCTATAACAGCGTGCGCCAGAAATGGCGTTTAAGAAAGACTGGAACACTCAAATGGATGTTATTGTTACGGATAGCGGATTTTCAGCCGACACTTGGAGCGATGAGACCACGCTCAGCTTCGCTTCAGAGACCGATCCCGAAAACCTAACCCTACCCAAGGCTATTCAGCGGGTAGTCATCACCTTTCCTAATTTTGCCGATGGGCGCGGGTTTACGCTTGCTCGATTGCTGCGGTTGCGCGGGTATACCGGCATTCTCAGAGCCAAAGGGCCCATTATTTCTGACCAATACGCGATGGCGCGCAGATCGGGCTTCGATGAAATTGCAATTTCGCAAGCTCAAGCCCTGCGCCAACCTGAAAAAGATTGGCTTTTTCGGTCAAATTGGACAGCCCACAGCTATCAATCACGATTGCAAGCAAGCAGCTAGAAATTCATTTCAAAACCCGTTAAACCTGTTCCCAACTGTAAATATAAACTGACAGAGTATATTATTTTGAACCAAACTGCTGCTATAAAACCCACCAGGCTGCCCGATGCGCAAACCGTTACCCATGTTCAACATTGGACAGATCGTTTGTTTTCATTTCGCGTAAAACGGCCACAAAGCCTGCGCTTTCGATCTGGCGAATTCGTCATGATCGGCCTTTTGAAAGACGATGGAAAACCGCTTCTGCGGGCGTATTCTATCGCTTCGCCCTCTTGGGCTGAGGAACTTGAATTTTACTCGATCAAAGTACAAGATGGCCCGCTGACCTCGCGACTTCAGCATATCCAACCGGGGGATGAAATCATCCTGAGGCCGAAGCCGGTTGGAACGCTGGTGCATGATGCATTGCTACCTGGAAAACGCCTATGGTTTTTCGCCACTGGAACCGGAATTGCGCCGTTTGCTTCCTTGGTCCGCGAACCTCAAACTTATGAAGATTATGATCAAATCATTCTAACGCANACTTGCCGAGACCGCGCAGAATTGACCTATGGCAGCGAATTGGTAAANGCGCTATCAGACGATCCCTTGATCGGAGAGATGATCGGCGACAAGCTTACCTATTATCCGACGACCACGCGCGAACAAAGCCCAAAGATGGGGCGGATCACCGATCTGTTGAACAATGGCGAAGTGCTGAGCGATCTTGGAATTGACACGATTAACCCAAAGACAGACCGAGCAATGGTCTGTGGGTCATTGGGCCTGAACACAGATTTAAAAGCTATTTTGGAAAGCTATGGGCTTAAAGAAGGCGCNAATTCGGAACCAGCCGAATATGTTGTTGAAAAAGCGTTTGTCGGGTAATTAGGCTCGGCGTGGTCTATTATGTGCTGAAACGGCATAATTGTTTGTCTTTCAAGCAACAGAGCAACAAAACCATTACTGGTTTTAGAAATAACGCTTGTCATGGGTGAGCAGTCTCGATATCGCAGAGATCAGTTAAGCTTAACAAAATAAGGAATGATCCCATAGCTCGCAGACCTCACAACGCGCCACCATCGCGCGAAACCGGACCCCGCGTAAATGATCGCATAGACAGCTCGGAAATACGGCTCATTGGGGCCGAAGGTGAAAACGTAGGGGTGGTAACCCCCGCACGCGGCCAAGAACTTGCAGATCAAGTCGGTTTGGATTTGGTTGAGATTTCTCCCAACGCCAGCCCACCCGTTTGTAAAATTATGGATTTTGGCAAATATAAATACGAGCAACAAAAACGCGAATCCGAAGCCCGTAAAAAACAAAAAATTATTGAGATCAAGGAAATCAAATTCCGACCGGGGACAGATATCCACGATTACGAAGTGAAAATGCGCAGCGTGTATAAATTTTTGGAAAACGGTGACAAGGTTAAAATCACCATGCGCTTTCGAGGACGCGAGATGGCGCATCAAAATCTGGGCCGCGAACTTCTGGAACGGGTGGCAGATGATGTTAAAGAATTGGGCAAAGTAGAAAATATGCCGAAAATGGAAGGTCGTCAAATGACGATGATGATCGGTCCTGCCGCAAAATAATCTCAAACTTACGCTTAAAATTTTATTCAAAACCGAGGCTTTGCCTCGGTTTTTTTTGCACTTACAACCATAAATGCCCGCACAAGAAGGCGCGCGTTATCCCTCGGAACGCCGCCGAGGCTGAGGCCGGGTTGGAATTTCTTTCAGCAAGCCTCCAATCGCCATTTCAGCAAAACTGTGATCATCCAGCGTAACGCCGCAGGCAATCCGAGACAAAACCCAATCCGCCCCGTTTAGCGCCGGAGATCTTACGCACCCAGGAAATCCAATTACCGGCTTGCCAGTGAGCGCGCCTAAAAACAAAAGATTTCCCGGATCAACAGGCATTCCAAATCGTTCGATGTTGCCCCCCGCTGCACGCACAGCTTTCGGAGCGGTGTCATTGAGATCAGAGGTGGCAGACTGGTGAGCATTAAAATGAGATCGCCCGAGGCATCCTTCAGCGCATGCGCCATCTCTTGGGTCTGATGAGGCGTGGTAACCACTTCCACTAGCGTGATATTTAAAGCAGCAAGCCTTTGCCTTATCGTTTCAACGCCCTTTTCGCCAGGGCCACCTTTCGAAACACTCACAATCAAGCTGGCAGAGCGCATAACGGGAGGCAGTACTTTAATCGCTGCCTGCGCCAGCTTGCAGGCCGCTTGTAGCTTGTCACCAGACACGCCATAGCTGATGATTTTTACCGTTCCCACCAAGCTTCCGGTCGAAACCTGCTGATATTGGGGCAAGGTCGCCAAAGAAATCATTGAATCTATAGAATTGAGAGCAATCAATTTTTTAACGTTTTGACTAACCACTCCTGCCCCCGTGGCAATCAGATTGACCCGCCCCGTGAAGGCCGCACTCAAACGCAAGCCGGCCTGCTCAGGATAAGGCACCAAGGCCTTTGCCAAAGCAACAGCCGCCGCATCTTCCGCAATATCGCGCTCTTGCAAGCGCGCCGCGCTGATATGCGTTATGCCGGCGCGCGTTAATTCATCGATATGAGCCTTGTTCAGCGTCACGCCTTTGCGCAGCCGCCTGCCCAGCAGGTCAATCGAATGCGCAAGAATACAGCCCTCGGCGGCGCTTACAGGCAGCTCATCAAATATCATCAGAGCAACCGCAGCGTGGCTATCATTTGAGCTAAAATCGACGCAGCAATCTCGGCCGGGGTTGCCGCCCCGATTGGCAGCCCCACGGGCCCATGAATTCGACCAATTTGGGCCTGAGAAAACCCCAAGCTCAAAAATCGTTCAAGGCGCGTATGATGCGTGCGCGTCGAGCCAAGAGCACCGATATAATAAGCATTTGAGGCTAAACCAACCTGCAGCGCCGGGTCATCAAGCTTTGGATCATGGGTCAACAGAACCAAAGCGCTGCGCGCTTCAAGCTGTAAATCACGTAGCGCCTGATCTGGCCAATCCTCAATAATTTGGTGATTGGGAAACCGCTCAATCGACCCAAAGCTTCCCCGTGGATCAATTAGATAAACATCAAACCCGGCCAGCTCGGCCATCGGCACAAGCGCCTGCGCAATATGAACGGCCCCAACAATAATCAATCNTAACTTTGGATTATGAACCGAAACGAATGTAACACCATCGGGTTCAAACCCTGAACGGTCAAGCCGCATCCGCTCGTCATAACCGTGTGCGTGCAAGGCATTTGCGCCCGTTTCACAATTCACACAATAGGCCATNGGTTGACGTGCGGCGCGCGCAGCCACCAACTCGGCAAGCAACGGTTCTGACAGGACAGCGCCCACCGGNTCCAGCAACACGCGGATCGTACCTCCGCAGGCCAATCCCACCGCAAACGCATCCCCGTCGCTTATGCCATATTCTAAAACCTTGATCTCTCCAGCGCTTAGCGCCTCTAAGGCCTCGAGCACAACGGCCCCTTCCACGCAGCCACCAGAAACCGAGCCCGCCATATCCCCCTGCCCGCTAATCACCATTTGACCGCCGATCCGCCGCGGCGCTGAGCCCCAAGTTTGAACAACCGTGGCAAGCACAGCCCCGCGCCCCTCTCGATGCCAGGCTAAGGCTTGCTCGGGGATTGCTTCAATTTGCTTTGCGCTATTGATTTCGGTCAATTTACATACCCTATTTTCAGTTTCACGCCATCGTTTTTAATATCCGAGTTTTCGCGCCCACATCATCTGGCGCTGAAACAACCTCGGCCAATTCCATCAAGGACGCAATAGAGTGGCTGGCTCTAAGGCTATCAACATATGGCAAAATCGCGCGTATGCCAGCAGCCTTTGCGCTAAATTCATCCCACCGCAACAAGGGGTTTAACCAGATTAAGCGCCGCGCTGTTCGTTGCAGGCGTCGCATTTCTTCCCCAAGATCCGCGCTTACGTCGCGCTCTAAACCATCGGTAATTAGCAGCACAACTGCGCCTTGGCCCAAAACGCGCCGCCCCCAATCCCGATTAAAGGCTTGCAAACAACTGGCGATGCGGGTTCCACCTTCCCAATCCTGCGCTTCAACACCCGCCGCTGCAAGCGCGGTATCCACATCAGATGTCTGCAAATGTCTGGAAATGTTCGTTAGGCGCGTTCCAAATGTAAACCCGTAAACATGCGCCCAACCACCCTGCTTTTGATTGCTCACCGCGTGTAAGAAATGCAACACCATTCGACTATATCGGCTCATGGATCCTGATATATCACAAAGAACAACCAAATTCGGCCATCGCACACGCGGCTTTTGATACGCAAGTTTATGCAACTCGCCGCCTGAGCGTTGCGCCAACCGCAGGCTACCAGCCCTGTTTATCACGCTGCGCCGTGACGCGCGTTGCCAGCGCCGTGACATAAGCGGAGGTATAGGCAGCTCTAACCGCGCCAACATCGCCTTGGCCTCAGCAATTTCCTCAAGGTTCATCTGCTCAAAATCCATCGATTTTAATCGTTCTTGCGCAGAGGCTGTCAGCGCCCAATCCAGCTCAAGCATAGGTGCCTCGTCTTGCGGCAGCGGCGTCTCGATTGGCGCTTGCGGTTGTTCGCCATCTAAAAGCGCTTCGGCAGCGCGCTTTTCAGCCGCAACCGCGCCAGTTTTCTCGGGTGCAGCGCCGATTGAGGGCAACATCAGCGCCATCATATGCTCAAGATATTGCGGATCGCGCCAAAACAAACGAAACGTTTGATCAAACACCGCGCGAGACTCTGGCCGAGACACAAAGCAGGCATGCAAGGTCCAATAAAAATCTTGCTTTTTGGTAAAGCCTGCCGCAGAGACAGCCTCAATAGCATCGATCACCCGCCCGGTTCCAATCGGTAGACCCGCGCGGCGTAAGGCTCGGGCAAAATGCATGATATTCTGCGCTAATTTGGGGTCATCGGGCAGGTGTAAAGGATGATACCGCGCCATTAGATCGCCATCATTGAAACGCAAATAGACCGCGCGGCGCCTTCTATGGTGAGAAAACCATACCGGCAGCTCGGCGCGAAAATCAAGAAACGCGCCCGTATCATGCAGGGTTCAGATTTCTGCGCGCGTCATCCAAAATCCGCTTGGCCTCTGATCCCTGCAGCTTTGAAATATCGTCTTGGTATTTCAAAATGGCGCCCAGCGTATCTGCAATCACCTCGGGGCTTAACGCAATACAATCCAGCGCCAATAAGCATTTGGCCCAGTCAATAGTTTCGGCGACGCCAGGCTTTTTAAACAAATCTTCTTGCCGTAAGGCTTGAATAAACGCCACGACTTCGCGGCTTAGNTCCGCCGCAAGCTCGGGAGCCTGCGCCTTTAATATCGCCAGCTCGCGGTCAAAATCAGGATAATCAACCCAATGATACAGGCAGCGNCGCTTAAGCGCATCATGCACCTCGCGGGTTCGGTTCGAGGTCACGATCACAATCGGCGGCTCGGGCGCTTTGATGCTGCCAAGCTCTGGAATAGTGACTTGAAAATCTGACAGCGCCTCAAGCAAAAAAGCCTCAAAGGGCTCGTCAGTGCGATCCAATTCATCAATCAACAAGATGGGGGGGCCACGGTCGTCGCGTTGCATGGCTTGTAGAAGGGGNCGCGCGATCAAAAACTCTTCGGAAAACAATTCTTGCTTCAAACCCCGCCGCTCAACGCCGCCGGTGGCTTCTGCAGTGCGAATGGCGATCATCTGCGCGGCAAAGTTCCATTCGTAAACGGCAGAAGAAGCGTCTAACCCTTCATAGCATTGCAACCGAATGAGGTTGCGCCCAAGGCAGGCCGCAAGCGCTTTGGCAATTTCAGTTTTACCAACCCCAGCTTCACCTTCTAAAAACAAGGGTCGGCCCAATTTCAATGATAAAAACACCACCGTCGCCAAAGCACGCCCGCAGACATACCCACCAGCGTTCAACCGTTCTTGAACTTGATCAATCGATTCCACCCTAAAACCTTCCCCTCCGCCAGCACATATAGCTGCATCACTTAGCGCGAAGGTCAAGCCCCAAGGCGAGAAAGCGCAACTTCGTAATTGGCCCATAAACGGGCATGCATAAAGAAAGTTGCGTAAAAGACAGACCATAAGGGCTGTTGAAAAAAGTTAGTCTACGATATCCAATGCCCTCTGGAAATCCGCGACGGCTTTATGCTAGCAGACCCTTATGCAAAAAGTCCTCTCCCTTCCTCGTCCGGATGATTGGCACCTTCACCTGCGCGATGGCGCGATGATGGCATCCGTTTTAGCCTCAAGCGCCGATCACTTTGCCCGGGCGTTAATCATGCCCAATTTGGTACCGCCAGTGGTGACGGGCGCAGAGGCTCAAGCCTATAAGACCCGCATTACAGCGCAGCTACCCAAGGCATCAGCTTTTTCGCCCTTGATGACGCTTTATCTGACCGAAGCCACCGACCCCGAGGATCTGGCAAAAGCTTTTCAATCCGGGCTGATCAGCGCGGTAAAACTGTACCGGCGGGCGCGACAACCAATTCAGCCTCCGGTGTCACAGATTTTAACGCGGTTCAGCCCGCATTGGAAAAGATGGCTGAAATCGGATGTCCGCTTTGCGTTCACGGAGAGGTGACAGATCCAGCTGTTGATATTTTTGATCGTGAAATGGTGTTTATAGATCGCGTGCTGGATCCACTTCGGCGTCAAAACCCAGATCTTAAGGTGGTTATGGAACATATCACCACCCAGCAAGGCGTAGACTATGTGAAATCTAGCGCCAGCGGCCTTGCCGCAACCATCACAACGCATCATCTGATGATCAACCGCAATCATATTCTGGCCGGCGGCATCAAACCCCATTATTATTGCCTGCCTGTCGCAAAACGCGAGGAACACCGTTTGGCGCTGCGCGCTGCCGCCACCAGTGGTGATAGCCGGTTTTTCCTTGGCACGGACAGCGCGCCGCATATTGATGCCGCAAAAGAAAGCGCTTGCGGATGCGCCGGATGCTTTACCGCCAGCGTAACAATGCCTTTGCTTGCGCATGTTTTCGAAGAAGAAAGCGCGCTGGACGCCTTGGCTAATTTCACCTCATCCAATGGGGCGCTGTTTTACAATAAACCGAGGAACGAAAAAACGCTTACGCTTCAGAAAAGGTCCGAGCCGCTGCCGATAGAGCCGCAGTTACAAACCCCCGACGGGCCGGTCACTTTGTTCGACCCTGGCGTTCCAATCTTTTGGCATGTTGTGGCGTAAACCCGCGTTAGCGCATCGCGCAAAAGCCTTGAACTATCCGTGCGTAAACACAAACCTATGAAAGTGTTCAAAGATGATCCCAAGCACCTCCCCCAGCCCCGAAGAAATCGCACGATTAACAGCGCGCATGCTGCTTGAGGTGAAAGCGGTTCACTTCAACAGTGAAAACCCATTTATTCTGGCTTCGGGCTTGCCAAGCCCAACCTATATTGATTGTCGAAAACTGATCAGCTTTCCACGCATTCGCAGCAGCCTAATGGATTTCCTAACCGTAACGGTGATGCGAAATGTCGGATATGAAGCCTTTGATTCGGTGGCCGGTGGAGAAACCGCTGGAATTCCTTTTGCGGCCCTGATGGCCGAGCGGATGGCCCTTCCCATGACATATATTCGCAAAAAACCAAAGGGCTACGGCAGAAATGCGCGTATCGAAGGGCTTATGAGCGAAGGACAAAACGTTTTGTTGGTCGAAGACTTGACCACCGATGGGGGCAGCAAACTAAGCTTCGTTGACGCCATTCGCGATACCGGCGCAGCCTGTGCCCATACGGCGGTAATATTTTATTATGGGATATTTGAGGAAACCGAAAAAACGCTGTCGGATCATGGTGTTGGCCTTCACTACCTGTGCACCTGGTGGGATGTATTGCGCGAAGCCAAGGCTCAATCTGCGTTTGACTCAAAAACATTGCACGAAGTTGAGCAGTTTCTTACCGACCCACGCGCTTGGCAAAACGGCCGCAAATCTACGTGAGCAATCGCAGAAAATATGCCAAAGACCAAAGGACGCACCCCTACATTTGGGCGTCACCCTAGGATATCACCGCAATATGTGCTAGTGTTACACTTATCCACAGAAACATACAATTTGCCCCACGCCGCGCAATCAGGCAAGTAAGAAGCTCAAAGAGAGCGATGTGATGAATAAGATATCTGATATAAACAGCCAAGAGCCGGACCAAGAGTCGCTGGATATTGCGCCCCATTCGATTGAGGCCGAGCAGCAACTTCTGGGTGCGATTCTTACCAATAATGATATTTTCGATCGGATCGCCAGCATCGTAACACCCGAGCATTTTTACGATCCGGTACATGCGCGGATATTCGAACTTGCCAGCGCACGAATTGCCAAAAATAATTTGGCCTCACCGGTTACACTTGCAACGTTTTTGCAAGATGATGAAGGTCTAAAAGAGCTGGGTGGGGCTGCATATTTGGCGCGGCTTGCCGCCTCAGCAGTGGCTGGATTTGCTGCGCGCGATTACGCCCAAATGATCTATGATTTAGCCATTCGGCGAAATTTAATCCAGCTCGGCCAAGATATTAGCGCACGCGCCACAACAATGGATGAAAGCCAAGAGCCCGCGGAGCAAATCGTCGTGGCCGAACAAGCGCTGTATAAGCTGGGCGAAGAAGGTCAGGGCGAAAGCGGCTTTCAATCCTTTCTAAGAGCCGTTACCGCCGCCGTAGATGTGGCCAATAATGCCTATAAGCGCGAGGGTGGATTAGCTGGCATCTCTACGGGATTGATTGATATGGATAAAAAGCTAGGCGGGCTTCATAAGTCTGACTTGTTGATCCTGGCTGGGCGCCCGTCGATGGGCAAAACCTCGCTTGCCACGAATGTCGCCTTCAACATCGCCAAAGCCTATCAAAAAGGTCAATTGGCAGATGGCAGCGAGGGAACGCTGAATGGCGGTGTTGTTGGCTTTTTTAGCTTGGAAATGAGCGCTGAGCAGCTGGCTGCCCGTATTTTGTCCGAGGCCTCCGAAGTGCCCTCTGAGCAGATTCGGCGCGGTGATATGACAGAAACCGAGTTTCGGCGGTTTGTTGACGCGGCAAAAACGCTGGAAAGCTGCCCCTTATTCATTGATGATACCCCGGCCCTGCCAATTTCGCAATTGGCCGCGCGTGCGCGCAGGTTGAAGCGAACGCATGGTTTGGATGTGCTTATTATAGATTATCTGCAACTGGTTCGCCCNGCTTCGGCAAAAGACAGCCGCGTAAACGAAGTGTCTGAGATCACCCAAGGCCTTAAAGCTATTGCCAAAGAATTGGACATTCCCGTTATCGCGCTGTCGCAGCTTTCGCGACAGGTGGAAAATCGCGATGACAAGCGCCCCCAATTGGCAGATTTGCGTGAATCGGGGTCAATTGAACAGGATGCCGATGTGGTGATGTTCGTGTTTCGAGAGGAGTATTACAAAGAGCGCGAAAAACCCGGCGATCACGATCTTGAAAAAATGGCTCTGTGGCAAGATGAAATGGAGCGGCTGCATGGGAAAGCGGAAATCGTTATCGGAAAGCAGCGCCACGGTCCTATTGGAACCGTTGAGCTTAGCTTTGAAGGCAGATTTACCCGTTTTGGCAATTTGGTCAAACCCTGGCAGCAAGACAGTGAACGCGAATAGCCAAAACTGTAAGCTAAAAATGATCTTGCCGAACCCTGCATCGTAGCGCGTTAAACCAATGCGATTTTACGCGCCCCTCTCCAACAAGTTGCGCAGAAAGCGCTTTATGCTTGACGTTCTAGAAAGCTCGGTGAAGAAAAGCGTATGGGCACAGCCGTTTTAACAATTGATTTAAGCGCTCTAAGGGCCAATTGGCAGGCGTTGAACGCGAAATCCGCGGGTATCACAGCTGCGGTTGTCAAAGCCGATGGCTATGGGCTTGACAGCGCGCGCGTTGCAACCGCTTTAGCGGCAGAAGGCGCGCAGCATTTTTTCGTGGCCGTCGCGGAAGAAGGCGCGGCGCTGCGCAAAGCGTTGGGCAGCGGCCCCAGTATCAGCGTATTTTCTGGCCATATGGCGCAGGATACCGTTTTAATCAAAGAGGCAAATTTGATCCCGATGGTTAATTCGGTGGATCAATTGCTGCGCCATATTGAATCGCTTCCGGATCATCCTTTTGGATTGCAACTTGATACGGGTATGAACCGGCTGGGAATGGAGCCAACCGAATGGACAGCGCTGCGTGATTTGGCGTTGCGCTTAAAGCCACAACTGATCATGTCGCATTTGGCCTGCGCAGATGATCCTAACCACCCTATGAACGCACATCAGTTGCAGCTGTTCCGTGAGCTGACTGCCGATTGCAACATTCCGCGTTCGCTGTCGGCAACAGGTGGCATTCTGTTGGGCGAAGCGTATCACTTCGAAGTTACCCGCCCGGGCATCGGGCTTTACGGCGGCGCGCCCTTTTTAGAGGCAAACCCAGTTGTACAAATTGATATTCCCGTGATCCAAACACGCCCCGTGACTGCCGGTGAAACCGTGGGCTACTCAAACACTTGGACCGCGACAACCCCAAGGCAAATTGCAACCATATCTGCCGGATATGCCGATGGTATCCTGCGCGCTATGGGCCCAAATACGCGGCTGTTTTCAGACAATATCGGATGCCCTATCGTGGGGCGCATTTCAATGGATTTAATTTGCGTCGACGTCACCCTGCTTGATCACGTGCCGGAAAGTTTACAATTGTTAAATGCGGCGCAGGGTATTGATACGCTGGCCGATGGCGCTGGTACGATCGGATATGAGATATTAACCTCTTTAGGCGGGCGCTACGAACGGCGATATACCGAATGAAAAGTCTGACCACCTTTTTGCAGGCCACCGGCTCGGCCACGCTTAACATGCTTGCCGCGACTGGTCGCGTAACGCTGTTTATCCTCGACACGCTGCGCCAAGCCTTTTCGGGGCCGTTTTATCTGCGCGAATTTGGACATGCCCTGATACAAATAGGCTGGTTATCCTTGCCTGTCGTTGGCTTGACCGCGTTTTTCACGGGCGGCGCTTTGGCTCTGCAAATCTATGCCGGAGGGGCGCGTTTTAGCGCTGAAGCGGTGGTCCCATCGATCGTGGCGATCGGTATGGCGCGCGAATTGGGCCCTGTGCTGGGCGGTTTGATGGTTGCGGCACGCGTGGCCAGTTCAATCGCCGCGGAACTTGGCACAATGAAAGTAACCGAGCAGATCGACGCGTTGGTGACCCTGTCAACAAATCCGATGAAATATCTTACCCTGCCCCGCGTGCTTGCCGCAACATTGGCAGTGCCTCTTTTGGTGGGCGTTGGCGATGCGATNGGTATTATGGGCGGTTATGTGGTTGGCGTCACCCGGTTAGATTTTAACCCCGCAGCCTATATAAAAAACACCGTCGATTTTTTGCAGCTTTGGGATATTCTTAGCGGGATGGTAAAAGGGGCCGTATTTGGATTTATCGTGGCTATAATGGGCTGTTATTTTGGTATGAATTCTGGGCGCGGCGCGCAGGGTGTTGGGCGCGCGACAAAATCTGCCGTGGTAAGCGCCAGCGTTTTAATACTGGCGGCCAATTACATCTTAACCGAATTGTTTTTTAGCGCATGATACAGCTCGAACGCCTTCACAAAAGCTTTGGTTCAAATAAGGTCTTGCAAGGTGTGTCTTTAAAGATCGCCAAAGGCTCGTCCTTGGTTGTGATAGGAGGCTCAGGCACTGGCAAATCGGTGATATTAAAATGCATATTGGGTTTGATGCGCGTNGATCAAGGTCAAGTTTTTCTTGAGGGAAAGGATATGCAAACGCTTGATCGCGATCATTTTTTATCGCGCTTCGGCATGCTGTTTCAAGGTGCTGCCTTGTTTGACAGCTTGCCAGTTTGGCAAAATATTGCCTTCCGCTTGACGCAAGGGGCGTTGAAAAAATCAAAATCTGACGCCCGCGAGATCGCAATCGAAAAGCTGCGTCGGGTCGGATTGCAACCGGATGTTGCCGATAAATACCCAAGCGAATTATCCGGTGGCATGCAAAAACGCGTTGGGCTGGCCCGTGCGATCGCCGCAGATCCCGAAATTATCTTTTTTGATGAACCAACCACCGGTTTGGACCCCATTATGGCCGGCGTGATCAATGACCTGATCCGGGAAATTGTCACCGAAATGGGAGTCACCGCTATGACCATCACCCATGATATGTCTTCGGTTCGCGCGATTGCAGATCAAGTTGCAATGCTTCATTTGGGTAAAATTCAATGGACGGGACCCGTCAAAAACCTGACTGAGTCAAATGACCCATTTGTTGATCAATTCATTCATGGGCGCGCCACAGGACCTATCGAAGCGGTTCGTTGAAGNCTGCGCAAAAAAATGGCGTTTATGGCGATGCGTGCAACATCACTGGATCGTGCAATGCAAGCTTGCCATCAGCCCGCAAAATTGGCACATAACGCGCATGGCTAAATCCAAATCTTATTCTTGCTCAGATTGCGGCGCCGTCACCAATAAATGGTCAGGCCGNTGCGATTCTTGCGAGGCCTGGAATACAATTTCAGAAGACACAGCCTTAAGCTCAGGCCCATCAAAAACCTCATTAGGGGCGAAAAAAGGGAGCCCTGTTCAACTTAGCAACCTTGACACCGACGAAGCGCCAAATCCACGCACACAGAGCGGAATTGACGAGCTTGACCGCGTTTTGGGCGGCGGCCTCGTGCCAGCCTCTGCCATTTTGGTGGGGGGAGATCCAGGTATCGG
>JGI26246J51724_1000081_pt1 | contig 43803 bp, 44 predicted proteins | sample SaaInlLV_10m_DNA_FD_51724 | JGI IMG/M metagenome (IMG submission 51724) | reverse complement strand
TTTAAAAGCAATTTTTGGACGCTATTTTTTTGCCCTGATGAAAAATAATTTAATATATCAAAAATAGCTTGAGTGGCTGTAGGTTCGTCTCCATGCATTTGAGACCATAGAAAAACATCTGTATTACCGCTACCTAAACTCAATAAAGACAAGCTTCTACCCTCTATGGACTCCCCTACTTTAGTGACTGTTATGCCCGCTTGATTTTTGTACCGTTCAATGAGTGGCTGAAGGTCTTCATGTTTTATCCTTCTTTTATTTAATGATGGCTCTTTATAGCTTTCATACTGAGACACCAAATCATTGACCAATTTGTCTTGAGCTATTCCTAGCGTTACATTTATAAGTAAGGTAATTGAGAATAATAAGGCTGTTTTGAGGCGTAATTTCATAAAAAGATATTTTAGGACTGTTTTAAAAAGAAATCAAATAGATTCAATGAAAATTACGGGATTAGAGAAGGATTGGTCTTAAACTTTAATTTTGAGGTAGCTCGTCTAATTTTTGCCATAAATGCTATTCCTGGATCGGTTTTTTCTGTTCTATAGCCTGAATCCACTTCCTTCCAGAGTGGGTGGTTTTCAAACAATGTATATTCGTAATGACCTATGAGGTAATTGATTGAATGCTTTGTCTTCAAGTATTTAATCAATTTTATATTAGACTTTAATTGGGCTTTTGTCAGGGGCGTTTCTTTAGTGCCTCCTACATTTTCAATACCAATAGCTGCATGGTTTAAACCTATTACATGTCTGGCCATATGGTTTTCTGGCATGAGTCTATAGATTGTACCATCTTGATCTACTAGAAATTGAGCAGATACGTTTAAAGCGCTTTGATTCACTAGTTCAGGCCTCCAATTGGGGAGTGACTCATTGTAAAATGCTTCAAATGATTTTTCAAGTGTTGGAATAGCGGTCCAGTGCACCACAATCATTTGGGGCTTTATAAGAATGTTATCCTGGCTCATACCATACCTATTCTCAAGGTAATCTTGGGTAAGCTTTACGCGCTTTTGGTTAAATACTATGGGTTTGTCTACAATGGGGACTGAAATGGCACAGGAATTTAAAAAAAGTAATCCAATAAAACTTATGAGTAATCGCATACGGGTTCATTTTGTTATAAAGCTACAAATATTTGATATTATATAGGATCTAATTGAATATTCCCTTTAGACTTTATATTTGACTTGACTTATTGTACTTTTGCAAGGCTATGAAAGAATCTAAAAAACCAGATGCTGTTGTTTATGACAAGGACAAACAGCAATATAACGCCCATATTTTGCCTTATGCTACTGGTGTTGGCGCCCCACAGATTACTGCACCAGACGTAAGTAGCTGGAAAAACACCCAAGTGCAAACAGTCAATCATGAGTTTAAAGCCCAGTTTAATGCTTTAAAAGAGCAGTATGCTCAAATGATGGAATCTTATGATTTTAATAAGAGAATTTACAGTTCAAAATTTAGTTTTGAACCCATTATAGGAGAAACTTACTTCCTTTATTTAGACAAACAGGGCAGTGACTTTTTGTCTCTAATCCCTCCAACTCAATGCCGCTTTGAGTACTTAGCAACTTGCACCATAGGTCCTGATAAAATTTGGATAAAAAGAGATTAATCTAAGCTATTTCACTATTTTAGGGCAATTAANGCTACTGAGATGAAATGGTTTAAAAGAATTTCTGGAATTTTATTTTTATTGATTGTTATAGCCATTGGTTTTAATTACCCCAAATTAACATTAATATCCGGCTATAGTTCAAAATATGTAGCGAGTTCGGCTTTTATAGCGGGCCATTCTAAAAGCTACATTGAGGCGAATGACAATAATATCCCCAATATCAAATTGGCTACAAATGAGTTGGACTATCCAATGAAAAAGGCATCGGCGCGGGTTTTTGGTTTTCAAAAACGCGAAGCCATTTACAAAGAAGGCTTAGGGGCTATTCTTTTACCNAAAGGGGTTTCTGCTCTGGATTTAGATCATTTTCTAATACCCAGAAGAAATCTAACACCCATTGAAAAGCCTTACCCAATAGGGCATTTAGCGCCACTAGATACTGTGTTGCCTACTGTTGATTATTCTGCCATTCAGAATGCCTTGGATTTAGTTTTTAAAGACAACCACTTACAAAAATCAAGGTCTGCGCTCATACTCTACAAGGGGCAGCTTATTGGAGAGAAATACATAGATGGATTTGGTCCAGACACCCCCGTTCTTGGCTGGTCTATGACCAAAAGTGTTATAGCAACAATTTACGGAATCCTAGAATATCAGGGTAAATTAAGCGTGAGTGATCGTGTGGCTTTTGAAGATTGGGCCAAGGATGAAAGGGCTCATATTACCATTGATGATTTATTGAGAATGCAAAGTGGATTGGCTTTTGAAGAAGATTATTCAGTGATTTCAGATGTGACCAATATGTTGTTTAACGAGGCAGACATGGCACAGGTAGCTATTGACAGACCTAGTATTGCAATCCCAGGAGAAATTTGGTCTTATTCTTCTGGAACCACAAATATTTTATCTAAATACCTTAAATCATTTAGTTCAGATGCCCAGCAATATTTAGATTTCCCTTACGCGCAATTAATCGATAAAATTGGGATGCATTCTATGGTGATTGAAACAGATATGGTACAGACTTTTGTAGGCTCCTCTTATGGATGGGCCAGTACTAGAGATTGGGCTAGGTTTGGTTTATTGTACCTACAAAACGGAATTTGGGATGGGTCGAGAATATTTAGTGACCTTTGGGTGAATTATATTAGCTCTCCCACTAAATCCTCTAATGGAGCATATGGAGCGCATTTTTGGCTCAATGCAGACGGTCACTTAAAAGATGTCCCTAAAGATCTCTACAGTGCCAATGGACACGATGGACAACATGTTTACGTAATTCCTTCTAAAGACTTAGTGATCGTGAGGACTGGTCTGGGAGAGCGTCCAGATTACAGGGCCAATGATTTTATTGCAGCGGTTGTAGCTGCTGTAGAATAGTTATGCAATGTAACTGTCTTTGTCAAAATTTGGTGGTCTCTTTTCTAAAAAGGCATTTCTGCCTTCTTTAGCTTCATCTGTCATATAGGCTAATCTTGTGGCTTCTCCTGCGAATACTTGTTGTCCTACCATGCCGTCGTCTGTGAGGTTCATGGCGAATTTTAACATCTTAATACTCGTTGGAGATTTTGCAAGTATCTCTTGAGCCCATTCATATGCTGTTGATTCAAGCCTATCATGAGGGATTACAGCGTTAACCATTCCCATATCAAAGGCTTCTTGTGCGGTATAGTTCCTTCCTAAAAAGAAAATTTCTCTGGCTTTTTTTTGCCCCACCATTTTAGCCAAATAAGCAGATCCATAGCCACCGTCAAAACTGGTAACGTCTGCGTCCGTTTGTTTAAATATGGCATGTTCTTTACTGGCTAGTGTTAGATCACATACTACGTGAAGGCTGTGCCCTCCTCCTACAGCCCATCCTGGAACAACCGCAATGACTACCTTTGGCATAAAGCGTATCAATCTTTGCACCTCAAGAATATTTAGGCGGTGGTTGCCATCTTCCCCTACATATCCTTTGTGACCTCTTGCCCTTTGGTCTCCTCCACTACAGAAAGAAAAAACACCGTCCTTAGGAGAAGGTCCTTCACCACTGAGTAATACTACACCAATGGAAGGGTCTTCATGTGCGTCATAAAATGCGTCGTATAATTCTGAAGTTGTTTTAGGTCTAAAGGCATTTCTTACCTCTGGTCTATTAAAAGCTATTCTAGCGACGCCATTAGATTTTTTATAGGTAATGTCCTCGTATTTCTTCACTTCTTTCCAAACGATATTTTCCATGACTATTTTTTTAGCAAGTTACGTATTCTTGTTTTTTTCTGTGATCCATAAAGACATATATTTTGACGCTTGGAATTGTTGTTCTTNTAATAGACTTCCCATGAAATTTTTANCCCTGTGGTCTGCTAAATTATNTAGTGTTTTAGAGAGGCTATCTAAGTATTTAATTTCATGAATACTGCGTTCAAAAAATTGGTCTATGAATTTATATCCTTCGCTTTTAAGTATTTGCCAGTTAAATTCATCATGATATAATGATACTGCCTTTTGTGCGAATTCTAAGGATTCATTGGCTACTTTACCAGGCCAATTCATGGTGTAATCCATTCCTTCTTTTCCTATAGCTGTTGTAATATGGGGACAGCCATAAACAAATCCTTCCAATATCTTCCCTTTAATTCCTGCACCAAATCTCAATGGAACTAGGTTAATCTTGTGTTTGTTAAATGGTGCTTTTACATCTTTTACAGCGCCAATAATATGAAACCCAATGTTAGGCTTATGAAGTTCCTTGATTTGTTGGGGTAAATAGGCACCATAGATATAAATCTCTGCCAATTTGTGCTGCTTTTTAATTAGTGGCCATATGCTGAAATACAAACATTTAATAGCATCTATATTGGGCTTATGAAGTCCGTTGCCAATAAAAAAATAGCCTGATCTTTCTTTGTAATCCCTACTTGCCCTATGGGCTAATAAGTGTTGTTTCTGATATGTGATGGGCAATAATAAACACAAATGAGGAGGTACTTTAAAATGATCTACTAGCACAGTCATTTCAAATGAAGAAACCACCAAATTTAGATCACACCTAAGTATGCTGGACAATTCTCTTTTGGTCTGCCCTTTTGAATTTAAATGGACTAAATCTGTTGGATGATGAAATAAAGCGTAAGGTGCATCTTTATGCTCATTGATATAAGATATGGTTTGTTCCTCCCTTAGCATTCTTAAACAATGTAAGTCTTCTGTATCTAATATCGTAACGGCATTGGGCAATATATCGCGCACCCGCCAGCCAAACTGCTCTTCTGAAATAAATCTGTCAAAAAGCACAAGATCTGGCTCAATTTCCTTTAATAATAGATCAAAGGAGGCGTCATTCACAAGAATTTGTTGGGTAATAATACCTTTTTCTTTTAAGGCTAGTTGTCCTTCTAAGTGGTTACTAGTAGCTAAAAAGGTAGTCTTAAATCCATGAGACATGAAAATAGCTAACAACTCATGCATACGAACTCCTGCAGCTGTAGCATTGGCTTCAGGCCAATTGGTGCTAATACAGAGAAGTTTTTTGTTCATATGTAAAGAAATGAAATTATGGCATTTTAGGGAAATGAAACTATAGCATTTTTAGAGAAATGAGGTCAGGTTGCTTTCAAGAAGTTCCAGGGTCCTAAATGCGTTTGAAGCTTACATCTTTTTAGCAAACATCTGAGATANTTTAAGCCTTAATTTTCTNTCATAGTCTTCTTCCAGCCACTCTTTATAGTTTTTGGTATTGTTCATGATACAATAAGAATACAATCTAATCCTGTAGGCAATTTCCTCTTTGAGTAATTTAGCTAACATGCGAGCGTCAAACACATCTTCGCTGTTTTCAAAACAAATTTGAGCATGTTGAGAAATACTTCGGTCTAAAACCTCTTTAGATTTTAAACCCTGTGCAAAAATATCTTTATATACTGCTTTCACATCAAAATGAAGCACGCTAGATTTTTTAAATTTTTGTTTTAGAGCAAAAGGCATCTCATAGACAAATTCTCTTTCAATGTCCTCGTCATTTTTAATATTTTCAAGATAAAAATCTGGAAAGTGAAAAATTTCCTGCCAATCAATTGGGGCATTCCATGGTCCAAATCTAGCAATGTTGTTCCCCATATCTATGACATTGAAATGGGCTTTATGGTCTAATATTCTTGATCCTCTACCAATCATTTGAAAATATAAGGTCAATGATCTTGTGGCCCTATTTAAAATAATTGTTTCCACACTAGGTTCATCAAATCCAGTTGTTAGAATACTCACTGAAGTTAAAATGGCATTGGGTGTTTGGGAAAACCACTCTAATATTTCCTTTCGCTCTGCGGCACTATTCTTATTATCTAAGTGTCTAATGTCGTGCCCAGCTTTCTTAAAAGTTTCATATACGTATTTAGAAGTGTTTATACCATTATTGAAAATGAGGGTTTTGGACCCTAGGGCAATTTCTTCATAGGCCTCTAGAAGTTGAGACAACATGGAATGATTTCCGTAAAAAGCATCGGAAGATTTTACGGTGTAATCTCCATTAATACCTAATTTCAATGTTTTTAAACTTACATTTTTGTTGTACAGATGTGCCTGTGCTAAAAACTTTTTATCAATTAGTGAAGTGATAGACTCTCCTACAATGAGTTTTTTGTAGTGGTCTTTCATTGGTAGCTTAATATTTGAACTGAGCGGGGTGGCAGTAACTCCTAATATTACAGCGTGTTTAAAAAACTTCATCAGTTTTCTAAATGAATTATAATGGGCTTCATCTATAATAACCAATCCAATATTATCTAAGCTTACTTTCTCCTCCTGTAATCTGTTGTTTAGTGTTTCCACCATAGCAACAAAACAACTGAAGTCTTCTTGATCCTCAAGAGATTTTACGTCGGAGTTAATAATTTTGTTGTGTACTCCAAAACCCTCTAACATTTTAGATGTTTGGGTACTCAACTCAATTCTGTGGGTAAGCACAACTACTTTTTTGCCTTTAGTGGCAATGTATCTTTTTGCAATCTCAGAAAAAACAACCGTTTTACCACCTCCTGTAGGTAATTGATACAACAAGTTTGTGTCCGTAGGGGCACTGTCTAGATAGTCAAAAATAGTATCTAAATCATTTTGTTGGTAATCGTAAAGTGTTTTCTCAGAAAATTTCGTTAAAACAGTCAAATAGGAGTATTTTTTATGGTTTTGTAAAATTATTTTTTAGCAACTCTCTAAAAAATGAAACGTACAAAATTAACAGATTTTTACCGCTATGCATAAGGAATCAAGCAAAAAGATTAAATTAATATCCCTTTGCAGTATCTACCTGATTTAAAAGCGGTTGGTTACTCATTAGTCTGTTATAATTAACTATTATTTGAGCCACTACAGATTCTGGACTTGAAATACTTGCGCAATGCGGCGTAATATAGATATTTGGATGTACCCACAATGGGTCGTTTTCTTCTAAAGGCTCTATGGGGAAAACATCTATTGCGGCACCGCTTAAATGACCTTGATCAATACTTTGAATTAAATCCTCCCGCACCAAATGTGGTCCTCTAGCTACATGAATAATGAAGGCACTTTTGGGTAATTTAGAAAAAAGAGAAAGATCTAAAATACCATTTGTTTCAGGTGTCAGTGGTAATAAACATACCAAAACATTGGTTTGCTGCAAAAACAAATCTAAATCTTCTTTCTCATAGGTTGTTATTCCTTCTATTTGCTTTTTTGAGTTAGACCAGCCAAAAACATTAAAACCCTGAGTTACTAATGCTTTAGCTGTGGCTGATCCCAAAACACCCATACCCATGATTCCTACAGTGATATCTTTCTTCCTAAGGTATGGGTTTTGCTGCCAATGTGATTTTGATTGTTGGATCTGATACTGATACAAACCTTTCATATGAGCGTAAATCTGGGCCATAACAAATTCTTCCATGTCTGTAATCAACAATGGGTCCACTACCCTAGTCATTAACAAGCCATTATGAAAAGAAGGGTCTTCAAAGATAAAATCTACTCCAGCGCCCATAGAAGCAACACATTTTAAATTTTCATATTGACCAAATAATCCATGGGGCTGTTTCCACACCAATGCCATCGTAATTTTTTCTTTTGGATGTGGTTCATTAAAGTCGTAGCATTCAATTTTAGTGTCTTGAAATTTAAAAGCATTTAACCATTGAGGTGTTTTTCCATCTTGTCTAATGAGAAGTAAGGCCATAGGATAGTTTATAAATATTTTTTTTTAATATGTTTTGGCATTTTAATCTTCAATAGTTTGCAAACTCATTTCAAAATCATACGCGTTTTCCCAATCTTTACTGGCTGTATAAACAGCCAAAATTTGAGTTTTATATAGGGGTATTATTTGGTGATAACTAGCAAACTGAAGCGCCTCTTTATAAAAATTACAAAAGCTTTTAAAAAAAGGCAAACGCTGGGGCTTTTCCTCACAAAATGTGTGCATTAGGCCAATGTTATACCACATAAATTCCGCAATTAACTCTGGAGACATGCCAAGCGTTTTGAAATGTTTTATGTACTTCTGAGCAACAGATCTCCTCGCTTTTGGTCTTTTCCTTTTTAATGGAAAAAATTCATTAGCCACTTTGACCCTAGCCTGCTCTAGCAATTTGTTTTCATTAGGGTTAAAGACAAAATTAAAATAGGTTTTAACTTCAGGAAATTTGTCATAGAGATCTAAGACCATTATTTCTAAATGTTCTTTTTGTAATTCAACTAAGTGCTTCTGAAGTAATTTTTTGCTCATGAGGTCTATTCAAAAATTAAAAATACAAATGATTGCTTAGATCCTGTAATCTTTTATGAAATATGCTTTAGAAAAACTTAAAGTTTTCTTAAAACACACCCGATACAAGCGTTGAATTTTGGTGAAATCTATTAAAATTCGTAATATGAAGGTTAATAAAATTCCCAAAAGAAAAACGCATAGATGAGGCAGCTTAAAATAGTAAAACAGGTTACCAATAGAGAATCAAAATCCTTAGATAAGTACTTACAAGATATCAGTAAAATAGACTTGATTAATGCACAGGAAGAAGTTGAATTGGCACAGAGAATTAAAGCTGGAGATGCCGTTGCGCTAGAAAGACTTACCACGGCAAACCTCAGGTTTGTTGTTTCTGTAGCAAAACAATATCAAAACCAAGGCCTCACCTTACCAGATTTAATTAATGAAGGCAATGTTGGATTAGTCAAAGCAGCAAAACGTTTCGACGAAACAAGGGGTTTTAAATTTATCTCTTATGCTGTTTGGTGGATTAGACAAGCCATTTTACAAGCACTGGCAGAACAGGCAAGAATTGTACGGTTGCCACTTAATAAAATTGGATCTATCAATAAAATTAACAAAGCTTTTTCCTATTTAGAACAAGCCCATCAGCGTCCTCCTTCTCCAGAGGAAATTGCCAAAGAACTTGAAATGACGGTGAGTGATGTAAAACAATCACTCAAAAATTCAGGGAGGCATGTCTCTATGGACGCACCTCTTATTGATGGAGAAAATTCTAGTCTATACGACGTCTTGGATTACGGAGATTCTCCCAGACCAGACCAGGCACTCATTCAAAGTTCTTTACATACAGAAATAACCAGGGCCTTAGATACCTTATCTCCAAGAGAAGCAGACGTAATTAAACTTTTTTATGGTATAGGTGAACAGCCCCCTATGACACTAGCTGAAATAGGACTCACTTTTGATTTAACCAGAGAAAGAGTCAGACAAATTAGAGAAAAAGCAATCAGGAAATTAAGGCATAGTTCAAAAAATAAATTATTAAAAACCTATCTTGGATAATTAAAAAACTGCCATTTATGAAACCCACCCTTTATATTTTAGGATTACTTGCTTTTAATTCTTGTAAGCAAGCACCAAAAGAGACAGAAAGCCTTGAAGCTAAAATTGACAGAATACATTCTGAAGCAATTACCATAGACACCCACAACGATATTAATACCGCTAATTTTACAGACAGTATTAATTATACCCAAAGATTAGATACCCAAGTTAATCTACCTAAGATGAATGAGGGTGGTTTAGACGTAAGTTGGTTGATAGTTTACACAGGTCAAGGAGAATTAACTGAAGCGGGTTATGAAAAGGCAAAAACAAATGCTTTAGATAAATTTTCCGCTATTCATAAACTTACGGAAGAAATAGCTCCAGAAAAAATTGGGTTAGCTACAACATCAGCAGAAGTAAGATCACTGATTAATTCTGGAAAAAAAGTAGCCATGATTGGAGTGGAAAATGCTTATCCAATAGGTATGGACATAGGTAATTTTGAAACCTATTACAACCTAGGCGCTAGATACATCTCATTNTCTCACAATGGTCACAGCCAATTCTCTGATTCTAATACAGGTGAAAAGGATGCAGTATGGTTGCACAATGGTTTGAGTGACTTTGGAAAAGAAGCAGTTGCTGAAATGAATAGACTTGGAATTATGATAGATATATCTCATCCATCTAAAGAAGCTATGATGCAAATGATATCCTTATCTAAAGCACCCATAATAGCTTCCCATTCCTCTGCTCGTGCTTTGTGCGATCACTCAAGAAATTTAGACGACGAACAATTGCTGTTATTAAAAGAAAATGGAGGTGTAGTTCAAACTGTGGCATTTTCTTCTTATTTAAATACAGAAAAACATGAAGCTAGNAATGAATACGCAAAAGAAGTCTATCAAAATATAGCCAAAGAAATGGGGGTTTTGTGGTATGAGAGAAATCAGTTTTCTTCCCTTTCTGATAGTGAAAGAGCTACTTTCATGGAAGTTTACCCTAAAATAGTGTCGTTGGGAAAAGAAACACTAGCCAATGACCCAAATGCTCCTGAGGCCGTATCTGTTTTAGATTTTGTAAATCATATCGATTACCTGGTTAATCTCATTGGTATTGATCATGTTGGGATTAGTTCAGATTTTGATGGTGGTGGTGGTATAGCAGGATGGTCGGATGCTTCAGAGACTAAAAATGTAACCGCAGCACTTGTTAAAAGAGGGTATTCCCAAGAACAAATCAATAAACTTTGGGGAGAGAATTTACTCAGGGTATTAGATGAAGTTCAAGCAGTTAGTCTAAAGTTAAAATCTTAAAATTTAAATACCTGCAAATTTATGGAAACTAGGACAAAATTATTGTTGTCTATTAGGCCTTCATTAGACCATATTAAAAATACTGATGACCCAGCAAGTGAAGCATATTTCCAAAATGAAGTACTGAGGCCTATACTTAAATTTCAAAATGATTTGTTTGTTCAAGTGCTCAAAAACTATTTTTTAAAGCACAAGAATTCTTTTTACAGTTTGTCATTGGAAAAGCGGCTTTTATATATTGAAAATGCTTTACAAAAAGACATTAAATTTCGCAATGTNTTAAAAGGAATCATTATTGGTCAATTTACCCTAGAAGAGTATCATTCTTACAGAAGTAAATCTGCTGCTTTAAATAAAAGAATGATGCAAATGCTTATTCAGCGTTATCAGAGTCAAATACAATTATTTGAAATTCCATAATAAAAATTTACTTGTAACTACAATTTCTGAATCACTAAAATAAAACTTGTCTATTCTGAATCACTAGAATAAAGCTTGTCCATTTAGATCAGTAGAAAGTATATCACTCATCAAATTTAAAAAAGGCCTTGACACTTGAAATGCTTTAACTGTATTTGAAACAAACTCCTCTGAGCATATATCACTATCAGGGATAGGATGAATAAACACAAAATTCTTTCTCCTGAGTAAATTAATCTCTGGATGATCTTTTGAAAATCCTTTTGGGGCAGTTTTAAGGGTNTCTCCAGAGAAATTACCCCAAGTTTTTTTAAACAATGGGTCCTTTAAAAAATCTTTAAAATCCGAGGCGTCAGTTTCAATTTCTTTTCTAATTCTAAATAAATCTTCTTTATTTGGATCCCAGAATCCAACNGCTAAAAAAGCATCTCCAGGTTTTAAATGAATGTAATAGCCACCTCTAAGAGAATTTCCCATACGCGTTAGAGAGGCTGAGAAGTAGTCTTTATAGGGTGTTTTGTCCTTTGAAAAACGAACATCCCTATAAATTCTAAACAGCTTCAGTTTTTCAATATCATCTGTTTCTCCCAAGCCATCTTTAATTAACTCCAACACTGATTTAACTGACAGCTGATGCGATTTAAAGGTTTCTTTGTGGGCTTCGAACCATTCCCTATTGTTATTTACACTTAATTTATTTAGGAATTCTAGGCTGTCTTTTGAAATTTTCATTACGCTTATTATTTAATTGGATCTACTGTCCTTTCAAGCAGGTACTTAATATTTATAGGTAGTAAAACTACATCCATTTTTTTTTCTTAAAATAGAAGAGCATTCCTATAAGGCAACTGCCCATTAATATCCACACCATGGTGTAACCATACTTCCAATGAAGTTCTGGCATATGGTCAAAATTCATTCCATATATTCCAGCTATAAAAGTTAGCGGAATAAAAATAGATGCCATTATGGTCAGCACTTTCATGACTTCATTCATTTTGTTTCCCATAGTACTCATGTGTAAGTCCATGAGATTGGTACTCATTTCTCTATACAGTTGAAGGGTTTCATTAATTTCTGTACATTGATCAGATAAGTCTCTTAAGAATACTTTAGTTTCTTCTTTTATTAAAGGATGAGATGAATTTAATAGCTTTTGTACCAGGTCTTTTGTAGGGTATATATGCTGCCTGAGCTTGAGTATTTCCTTTTTCAATTTCTGAATTTCTTGTCCATGAGAAGCTTCTGAATTGTGATATACCATGTCTTCTAGCGANTCCAATCTCAANCCTAACTGTTCTATAGCAATGAAGTAATGATCTACTACGGCGTCTAGTAAAGCGAAAAATAAATAATCCGCTCCCCGTTGTCTTATTCTTGATCCTTCTTGAGAAAGTCTTGTTCTAACACCGTTAAAAACATCTTCCTCTACCTCTTGAAAAGTAATAAGTTTACCCTCCAAAAGGACCATAGCCAAATGTTCGTATTTTAAAGAGGCTTGGTCATCAAAATAGACCATTTTAAATACCCCAAATAAATAGTGATCAAAGTCATCTATTTTAGGCCTTTGATGTGTGTCTACTATACTTTCTAAGCTAAGTAAATTAAGGCTTAAAGAACTACCCAGCGCTTTAATAAAGGCTTCATCTGTAAGCCCAACAATATTGAGCCATTGCGTTTCAGATTCCTGTTTAAAAAAAGCCCCAACAGCCAAACTAGTGTCCACTTCAATTGAATTACAATGGTCTTGATCAAATTCAATGAGCGCTACTGAATGTGAGCCTTCTTTTTTGTCTCCAATATATTTTACGGTACCAGGGGCTAAGCCTAATTTCGAATATCTCCTAGATTTTTTATGAAAAGATGGGAAAGTCATGGTGGTTTATTTTTATCTATAAAAAGGTACTATTAAACTTTAAATAATAAGAGAATGATCGAATAATAATTCTTTGAGATGTAGTCCTGAGCCAGCAGCAACATATGGAATAAAGTCATCTAAATCACTGTTTAACAAACGCTTAATACCCTCTAGGTCTATTTCATTTCTTCCAAGACATATCAGGGCACCCATCATTAATCTAATTTGATATCTCAAAAACCCTTTACCCCTCACTTCCAACACATAGGAGTCTTCAGGAAAGAAACTTGCACTAATTGCTTTGTTTTTTTTTAGCTCACAAGAAGCAATCGTCCTAATAGTTTGGGAATTTTTTTTATCCTTTCTTGCTGTAAAGTTTTTAAAGTCATGTGTGCCCTCAAATAATTTGGCCGCTTCTTGCATGAGCGTAATATTTAAATCTTCCGGATAATTGGCCATGATGGGCGCACAAAAAGGATGTGCTTTGGATCCAAATGAAAAAAGATAGCAATAGGTTTTTTCTTTTGCGCTGTGAATGATGTTAAATTTCTCCTCAACAGCTGTAATGGATTCTACCCTAATATCTGCAGGAAGGTTTAGGTTAAATAAATCCAGTAGCGCGTCTAGGTTTTTTAGCGGCTCATGTTCAATAAATAATTCAAATGCTCCGTGAATAGAAGACACTTTGGCATCTGTTCTACCTGCACCTAATATTTTAAAGGAACGCGTTTCTCCTAAAACAAAACTAATTGTTTTTGTGAGCATACTCTCAATGGTTTTAACCCCTGGTTGTTTTTGCCAACCACTGTATCTAAACCCCAAATAAGATACCCGCACTAAATAGTAATACTTCTTCTTTTGCATTCCAATGAATATGCTTTAAAAATAAGAAATACAAGATTATAAGCGTCTACCCAAAGCTTAAATAATAGTAAACCCCATTAATTTAGCTAATAATAAGTGTCTTCTGTTATCTCGAGTACTTTTACTGGTCCAAACTTAGTCACAATTGGTGTAATTTCGGAGGCCTTTCCAATAAACACCATTTGTAAATTATCTTTAGGAAAGTAATCTTCAATTATTTGCTTCGCTTTTTTTGAATCTAATGAATTTACTGTTTCGGTGAATTTATCTATATAATCCATTGGAATTTCATACACAGTAGCATCAGTAAAAAATCTAGCAATAGCAGCATTGGTCTCATAATCCGGTGGAAATTGCCCCTTTACATAGTTTTTTGCAGATTCAAGGGTTTTAGTATCTATACCAAAATCGTGTATTTTTTGGTATGTTTTGAGGAGTAAATCTATTGTTTGTTCCGTAGTTTCATTGGCTGTAAATGTACTCATACTAAAACTTCCTCCATCCTTAAGTGCACTAAAACTACTTCTGGCACCATAAGTTAGTCCTGAATTAACCCTTAACTCGTCGTTTAACCATGATGTAAATCTACCGCCTAAAATGGTGTTAATTACTTGTATACCTATATAATCTGACACATTTCTAGGGACNCCAATGCCTCCAACCAACATGGTTGTTTCCCTGGCATCTTCCTTATTCACCACCACNACACTGGCTTTATTTAAAGCTTTNATTTCAGGTGTTGTAGGNGCTAAAATGGTGTTGTTTTTCCAAGAAGACAGTAAGTCAGATAATTGAATTTTCATGACTAGTGGATCAAAGTCCCCAACTATAGCTAAAACACTTCCTTGTGGTTGATAATTTTGAGCATAAAAGTTTTTAAGGTCTTGTNTGCCTATTTGCTGAAGGCTTTTCTTGGTCCCTGANGGTATATTAGCATATGGATGGTCNCCATAAACCATCTGATTAAAATAATTACCAATAACACCTCTTGGACTTTCTCTCATTTGGTCTACACCTGCTATGGCCCTTTCTTGTAATTTTTCAAACTCTTGAAGATCAAATATTGGTTTTACAATCATTTCCGTTAAAATTGGCAAAACAACGGAAGCGTCTTTATTGACAAAACTACTTGAAATAACAGCGGCTTCAGAGCCTGCACTTGTATTATATGAAGCACCTAAAAAGTCTAATTGCGATTCAATGGTCGTTTTATCAAAAGACTGTGTGCCTGTAGACAATGCGTCTGCTGTTAAACCGGCCAAACCAGCCTTATCTTTAGTGTCTCGTCGTGTTCCAGCAGGTACTACGGCCCTAAAATGAACCAAGGGAACTTCTTTTTGAACCACCATAAAAATCTCAAGTCCATTGTCTAAACGAAAGCTTTCATAAGCAGGTAGTTTAAAATTGCTTTGAGCGTGTAGCAATTGTGATCCAATAATCAAAATAGCTAGATATAGATAGCATTTTTTAGTGTNTGATTTCATAAGTACTATTTTGTGTTNTTTTCAGGAGACATTAAGTAACCTACTGTGCTGTTGTTTTTTGTGAAATATTTTTGAGCAACCCTTTGAATATCTGCAACAGTTAATTGTTCATAGGATTGGGGTGCTGAGAACATTTTTTTATAATCTCCAAAATACATTTCGTAGGTTCCCAACGTGTTACTCTTTCCGTCAATGGTTTCTAAGCTAGAATATAAAGCCACTAACTTTTGATTTTTAACCTTTTGAAGTTCCCTTTCACTTACGCCATTTTGAGNTATATCACTAATGATTTGTANCATTTCAGCCTCTAAAATCTCAGGGGCTGTTCCTGGACTTGCTACACCGTAAAAATAAAAGAGGTTTGGATCTATGCTTTCAGGCATATAGGAAAAAACTGAGGTGGCCAATGTTTTCTGATCTACTAATTGACTGTATAGCCTACTGCTATTACCGTCAGAAAGAATAGCGCTTAGGACATCTAAAGCATAATAATCCTCATGCTTAGTTTCTGGCACATGATAGGCCAACATAATATTTGGACTGCTGACCTGTTTCTCAACAACTACACGCTTTTGACCCAATTGTTCTGGTTCAATGGTATGAATTGGCCTAGCTTTGGGACCAGAGGGAATGGGTTCAAAATATTGCTTAGAAAGTCGTTTAACCTCTTTTAAGGTCACATCTCCAGAAATCANCACTACAGCATTGTTCGGGGCGTAATAAGTATCAAAATAAGTCTGAAGGTCCTCGATGGACCAATTTTTAATGTCTGACTCATAACCAATTACAGACCATCTGTAGGGGTGTGCTAAAAAAGCAGCCCCTTTTACCTGTTCAGATATATTTCTAAAATTACTATTTTCTAAACCGGTACTTCTTTCACTTAAAACGACCCCTCTTTCACTTTCTACCATCTTAGGATCTAAATCCAAATGCCCTATTCGGTCTGCTTCAAGGTCAAAAATGGTTTCTAAGGCACTAATGGGAAACCAGTCGGTGTAAACAGTTAANTTTTCCGTAGTATAGGCATTATTACTTCCTCCAGCCGCTTCCATAGTTCTATCGAACATCTTAGGCCCGTATTTTTTAGATCCGTTGAACATCATATGCTCAAAGAAGTGAGACAATCCTGTAATACCTGGATATTCATTTCTAGACCCTACTTTCCAAAATAAATACATATTGGCATTAGGAATACTGTTGTCTTCTAAGACCAGTATTTTCATGCCATTAGACAATGTAAAAGTCTGAATATCTGTAGCTTTACTTTGTGACATTCCTTTTTGAAAAAGCACCAACAAAAGGGCGGTGAAGTAAAAGTTTATTTTCATGACATTTAAAATTATAATCCGTTAATGTATGACCCATAAAGGTCTTTAAATTCAGTTCCGTTTGAAAAACTGTGTTTACTTAATTTATTGTTAGCGACCAATCCCCATAATACCAACTCTTTTAAAAAGTAATTGGTTTCTTTGTCTACTCCAGGAGCATATTCCTTTAACAATGCTGTTAAAGGCGTTATTCGATCCAATTGATCCCTGTACATACTGTCTGAAAAATCTTCTAATAATTCAAACCCCTCAGATTCAAAGAACCATAATAGAAGTGGGTCGTATGGTCCCTCAGCATCTTTCTTCTCTAATTTTTTAATTTTAGGAAAACGGGCGTCAAATAAAGTTTTAATAGCAGATTCTAACAAGTGTTGGGCTACAAAATCTGCCCCTTCTTGTTCACCTTCATAAACCAATTCGACTTTTCCGGTAATGGCAGGATAAATACCGGTAAAGTCAGATAGTCTGATGGTGGTACTTTCTTCATCTGAGAGTAAAAGCCTTCTTTCTGCCGTACTCATTAAATTTTGAAAAGCAGTAATGCTCATTCTGGCACTTACCCCACTCTTTNNGTCAATATAATCACTTTCTCTGGCCTCAAAAGAAATTTGCTCCAATAAATCTCTAGCCAACTCAGGTACTTTAATAGGTAATATTTGCTGTCCTGATTCTTGGGCTGTAATTTTTTTAGCCGTTTCAATATCTTTAGGATAGTGGGTCAATATTTGAGAACCAATTCTATCCTTTAATGGCGTAACTATACTACCTCTGTTGGTATAATCTTCAGGATTTGCTGTAAAAACACATTGTATGTCTATGGGCAATCTCAATTTAAATCCCCTGATTTGAATATCTCCCTCTTGTAAAATATTAAACAGGGAAACTTGAATTCTAGCCTGGAGATCTGGTAATTCGTTAATGACAAAAATACACCTGTTTGCTCTTGGAATCATACCAAAGTGCAATACCCTAGGATCTGCATAAGACAATTTTAAGTTGGCTGCTTTAATAGGGTCTATATCCCCAATCAAATCGGAAACACTCACATCCGGAGTAGCTAATTTCTCGAAAAAACGCTCTTCTCTAGCCAACCAGCTAATNGGTGTTTTGTCGGCCATTTCTGCGATTAAATCTATAGCAAATTTTGAGATGGGTTGCAGTGGGTCATCGTTAATTTCAGAACCACTCACTACAGGAATAAATGGATCTAATAAATTAACCATAGCCCTAGCAATCCTTGTTTTTGCTTGTCCTCTTAGGCCTAATAAATTAATATTATGCATAGATAGAATAGCGCGTTCTAACTCTGGAAGCACTGTGTTTTCATAGCCTATAACACCCGTAAAAGGGGTTGTTTTATTTTTTAAATGCGCAATTAAGTTCTCTCTAAGTTCTACTTTAATAGATCTTGAAGCATAGCCAAATTGCTTTAATTCACCTAAGGTTTTTATAGTCGTTACTTCCATTTATCGAATTCTTTTTTTTCTGTTATTTTCGTAGTCTTCAAATATCATTCCTCCAAGTCCTTTCAATCCTGTGTAAAAGGCTTTTCCTTTATTTGCTGCAGTAAATTCTTGAATAAACTGCATGAGATACGGATCTTGTGCAATCATAAATGTCGTAATAGGTATGTTAACTTTATGGGCTTGACGTGCCATTTTATAACATTGGTCTACGATATGTTGGTCTAGTCCAGCAGAGTTTTTATAATAGGAACCATCCTTGAGTTTTAAGCAACTCGGTTTCCCGTCTGTAATCATAAATATTTGTTTGTTGGTATTTCTCTTTCTCCTTAACATATCCATGGCTAAAGACAATCCAGCAACAGTATTGGTATGGAATGGCCCCACTTTAAGATAGGGTAAATCTGCCACAGAAATAGGCCAAGCGTCATTGCCAAATACAAGAATTTCTAAAGTATCTTTAGGATAGCGGGTGGTAATCATTTCCGCTAATGCCATGGCTACTTTTTTGGCTGGAGTAATCCTATCCTCACCATAAAGTATCATGCTATGGCTAATATCAATCATTAAAACAGTACTCATTTGAGCGGCATGATGGGACTCTTTGACCACAAGGTCTTCTTCTCTTAATTCAAAAGAACCAACCCCATTATTGATNTGTGCGTTTTTAAAACTCTCCGTAATATCTATACTAGACATAGNATCTCCAAATTGAAAGGCACGCAGGTCTCCAGAAGGCTCCTCGCCCATTCCAATNTTTNGTGTTTTATGATTTCCAGAACCTGCTTTTTTAAGCGTGCCAAATATTTGATCCAAAGCGTGTTGTCTAATTAATCTTTCCATCTTGGCTGTGAGTGAGACAACCCTCTTAGCAGATTCATCTGCATTTTCTCCAGGATTATCTGGATCAGAGGGTTCTAAGGCTTCTTGAACATAACCTTTAGATTTAAGTTCCTCAATAAAATCATCAATAGAATAATCAGGCGTAGTGAGCTCATATTCTTTATCGAGCTCTCTGAGCCAATCAATGGCTTCATCAAAATCACCAGAAGTATGGGTGATGAGTTCTTTGAATATGTCAAAAAGCCGCTCAAAAGGAGTTAGATGGGGCGCTTTATAGGGCGTAAAACGGAATCCATTATTATTGCGATTTGTCATATCTAAAAATACTACAAATCCTACATATTATAAAGGCTTTTGATAGGAATTAAAAAGCGTTTAAGATCATTTCTGTCTAGAGGCTAAAAGTTGAACAACTTCATCTAGACTAGTCTCTTTTGCATGCAGCAGCATGAGGTAATGAAACAATAAATCAGCAGATTCTTCTAAAAATAATTGCTTATTATTATCCATAGCTTCAATCACTACTTCAACAGCTTCCTCTCCTACTTTTTGGGCAATTTTATGAATACCTTTATCAAATAAACTCGCTACATAACTATCCTCTGAATTTCCATTAGCTANTCTTGTGACAATGGTATTTTCTAAAGTGGACAAAAATCCATAAGATGGCTTGTTCTCTTTATTCCAACAAGTATCTGATCCAGTATGACAGGTCGGTCCCTGNGGATTTACCTGTATCAATAAGGTATCACTATCGCAATCTAAAACAATATCTACCACATTCAAGAAATTCCCACTCTCCTCTCCTTTAGTCCATAGTCTTTTTTTAGTGCGACTATAAAAGGTGACTTTATTTGATTGCTGGGTTTGCACCAAGGCAGATTCATTCATATAACCCAACATCAATACATTTTTTGTTGTGGCATCTTGTATAATCGCGGGAACTAAACCGTCTGTGTTTTTTGAAAAATCTACTTTCATAACATTCTTTTATAACCTAATTGGTATCTTTTTATCTTTTAGAAATGCTTTTAATTCAGGGATTTCAACTTCCCCGTAATGAAAAATACTGGCTGCTANAGCGGCATCGGCTTTACCGAAGGTAAAGGCATTATAAAAATCTTCCATGTTCCCAGCACCTCCAGAGGCAATAATAGGAATATTTACGCATTCCGCCATTTTTGCTAGGGCTTCATTCGCAAAACCACCTTTTGTACCATCATGGTCCATAGAAGTAAATAGAATTTCTCCAGCACCGAGTTGTTCTATTTGCTTGGCCCAGTCAAATAAATCTAGCTTGGTAGCCTGTTTGCCCCCCACTAAATGAACCAACCATTGACCCCCAATTTTTTTTGCATCTATGGCTACTACCACACACTGCGCACCAAAAGCTTGCGATAATTCTTTAATAAGCTCTGGGCGCCTCACGGCCGACGAATTAATGGATACTTTATCTGCCCCATTCTTAAGGAGTATGTCTACATCTGCAACACTGCTTATTCCTCCCCCAACAGTAAAAGGAATGTCTACCGTAGCAGCTACTTTTAGCACTAAATCTGCCATGGTTTTTCTTCCCTGCTCTGTAGCAGATATGTCTAAAAACACCAGCTCATCTGCACCAGTAGCNGCATATTTGGCAGCCAATTCAACTGGGTCCCCTGCATCTCTGAGTGAAACAAAGTTAACACCCTTTACGGTGCGTCCATCTTTAATATCCAAACAAGGAATAATTCTCTTTGTTAACATGAGGAGGTATTTAAAATGAACTGTTCTATTTCTTTTAAAGAAATCCTGTATTCATAAATGGCTTTTCCAACAATGGCTGCGTCACAGCCAACAGCTTTAAGATCATGCAGGTCCTGAAGCTCCGCTACACCACCACTTGCAATGAGTTTAATTCCATTGAGTCTACTGATCATTTTCTCATACAATNCAATAGAAGGACCTGCCAACATACCGTCTTTAGAAATGTCTGTACAGATGACATCAGTAATACCCCTTGCCATAAAATTACTTACATATGGGATTAAATCTTCTGAAGAGGTTTCTAACCATCCAGAGATGGCTATTTTTTCATTNGCAGCGTCTGCGCCTAATATAATACGATGGGCGCCATAGGTTTCGATCCAAGACAAAAAAGTAGCTGGATCTTTAATAGCTATACTGCCACCAGTAATTTGTTTTGCTCCAGATTCAAAAGCAATTTTAAGGTCTTGATCTGTTTTTAGTCCGCCACCAAAATCAATTTTTAAATTTGTTTTTGTGGCTATTTTTTCCAATACTTTATGATTGACAATACCGTGAGATTTAGCGCCATCAAGATCTACCAAATGAAGGTATTCTACCCCGTGGTCTTGAAAGGCTTTAGCCATTTCTAAAGGATCGTTAGAATAAATTTTTGCGGTGCTATAATCTCCTTTTGAAAGTCTCACACACTGACCATCAATAATATCTATAGCGGGTATAATTCTCATATTAAATGGCTAAAAAGTTTTTTAAAATTTTATTTCCAATCACACTGCTTTTTTCAGGGTGAAACTGTGTGCCAAAAAAATTGTCTTTGGCCAAAGCGGCACTGTATGCTACATCATAATGACAAACCGCTATGGTTTCACTAGATAAAGCGGCGTAATAAGAATGCACCATATAAATATATGACCCATTGTCAATCCCCTTAAAAATAGGTCCTTGCAGTTGTTCAATACTATTCCATCCTATATGAGGCACCTTTAGATTCTTTTCAAATGCTTTCACTTCCACATCAAAAATCCCTAAACCATTGGTATTGCCCTCTTCTGAATGGCTGCACATAAGCTGCATGCCCAAGCATATACCCAACAGTGGTTGCTTCAATCTTGGAAGTAAAGTATCTATACCGCTAGCTTGTAACTTTTCCATGGCTGCCGCAGCATGTCCTACGCCTGGGAAAATTACTTTGTCGGCTTTTTCAATGACTTCTAATTCATTGGAAAGCACCGCCTTGACCCCTTGTCTTTCAAGGGCAAATAATACACTTTGAATATTCCCTGCGCCATAATCTACAATCACTACATTCATTACAATACGCCTTTAGTAGATGGTAAAAATAATTTGTCGGGGTCTCTTTTTATAGCCATTTTAATGGCCTTAGCAAAAGCTTTAAAAATAGCCTCTATCTTGTGGTGTTCATTTTGTCCAGTCGCTTGAATATTCAAATTTGCTTTTGCACCATCTGAAAAGGATTTGAAAAAATGCATAAACATTTCCGTAGGCATTTTACCGATCATTTCTCGGTTAAATTCAGCATCCCATACCAACCAGTTTCTACCACCAAAATCTATAGAAACTTGAGCTTGACAGTCATCCATAGGCAAGCAAAAACCATATCGCTCAACCCCAAGCTTGTTTCCTAATGCCTTATGGAAAGCTTCTCCTAGCGCAATAGCGGTGTCTTCTATGGTGTGGTGCTCGTCTACGGCCAAGTCCCCTTTAACTGTAATATCTAAATCTATCAGTCCGTGTCTGGATAATTGGTCTAACATATGATCAAAGAAATCAATCCCTGTTTGGATATTTGAAGCACCTTTGCCGTCAAGATCTATACCAATAGATATTTGGGTTTCATGCGTATTTCTTTCCAGCGTAACCTTGCGTTCCCCTGCCCTTAAAAAACTGTATATCTTACTCCACTCTGTTGTTTCAAGTACAATAAAATCTTCTAAGTCTTTCTGGCTCTCAGCGAGTTCTTCTCCTCCAAGACCCACTTCCTGACGCATAAAAATAGCTTTGGCTCCAAGGTTTTTTGCCAAAGCCACATCTGTTATTCTGTCACCAATAACAAAAGAATTCCCTAAATCATAAGAGCCATCCATGTAAGCAGCAAGTAAGGCCGTACCTGGCTTTCTGGTAGGTGCATTTTCACTGGCAAAGGTTTTGTCTATAATGACCTCAGAAAACACAACGCCTTCCCTTTCAAAACTGTCTATTATAAAATTTTGAACCGGCCAAAAGGTATTTTCTGGAAATGAATCGGTTCCCAAGCCATCTTGATTGGACACCATTACAAGCTCAAAATCCAGTTCTCTAGCAATCTTAGCCAGATATTGAAAAACATATGGATAAAAGACCAATTTCTCAAAAGCGTCTATTTGATAATCTGCAGGTTCCTTGATTAGGGTNCCGTCTCTATCTATAAATAGTAATTTTTTCATCACAATTTATTAAGGGTTTCTATGAGTGTATTATTTTCATTTGGAGTACCTATGGTAAACCTTAAAGTATTTTCACAATGGAGTTGTTTGGACCTATTTCTAACCACAATCCCCTGATCTAGTAATTGGGCATAACTTTGGTCTGCCTGATCTACTCGGACCAAAACAAAATTGGCCTCTGAGGGAAATATTTCTTTTACAAATGGCATGANTTTTAAAGCATTTTCAAGACGCTTCCTTTCAACAATAATTTCACGGACCTCTTTTTGGATGCGTTCTTTTTGAGCCAATCGCTCCAACGCTTTCAATTGGGTGAGCTCATTGACGTTGTAAGGCGGCTTTATTTTCTGTAAAATGCTAATGATTTGATCTGAAGCCATGAGCATGCCCAGTCTTATCCCTGCTAAACCATAGGCCTTAGAAAGTGTTTGTATCACCACAAGATTTGGGAATTCTAAAAGTCTATTGGACCAACTTTGGGATTCTGTAAAATCTATATAGGCCTCATCTACCACAACCAACCCGTCAAAAGTCTGAAGAATCTCTTCTACATGCATAGAATCCATAAGGTTACCGCTTGGATTGTTAGGGCTGCAAATAAATAATATTTTNGCCTTCGAATACTGCTTTTTTCTATACCCTTCTATGTCTATGTTAAAAGAGGTGGTCAGTGGTATTTCATGAACCTGAACACTATTAATAGCCGCAAGAACCCCATACATGCCATAAGTTGGTGGAAAAGTAATTACAGCGTCTTTATTTGGCTCACAAAACGCACGAAACAATAAATCCAGTACTTCATCACTACCATTACCAAATAACAATTGATTTTCAGTTACATTTTTTAAAATAGCTATTTCTGTGCGAAGTGACCTTTGCAATGGGTCTGGATACCTGTTTACGCCTGTTTCATTTGGATTCTCATTAGCGTCTAGAAATATCATCTTATTTCCATTAGANACATATTCATCCCTTGCAGAGGTGTAAGGANCGAGTAATTTCACATTCTCTCTGCAAAGATTTAAAGGGTTGAATTTGTTGTTACTTCCCATCTCTCAAATCATTTAAGCGAATAGTTACCGCATTTTTATGCGCATCTAAACCTTCTGCAGCAGCCATAAGTTCAATACTAGTGCCCAACGCTTGTAATCCTTGAGCACTTAGTTTCTGAAAGCTAATACTGTTTAGAAAGGCGTCTAAATTAACCCCACTATATTGTCTTGCGTATCCGTTTGTAGGTAAAGTGTGGTTGGTGCCTGAGGCATAGTCACCTGCACTTTCAGGACTATAGTTTCCAATAAAAACAGAACCTGCAGCTGTTAAATGATCTAAATAAAAAGCTTCTTCTGACACGCATAAAATATAGTGTTCAGGTGCNTATTGATTAATTAGTGTTACCGCNNCTTCTTTGGTTTCTAGTAAAATCATCTTACTGTTCTCTAGGGCTTTACTCGCAATATCTTGTCTAGGCAAAAGGGCACATTGCTTTTCTAATTCAAGCGTTACAGCTTCTATTAAAGGCGGGTATGTTGTAACAAAAATTACCTGGCTGTCGGTTCCGTGCTCTGCTTGTGATAGTAAATCTGAAGCTATATAAGACGCTTTAGCCGTTTGGTCTGCCATGACCAATAGTTCACTTGGACCTGCCGGCATATCTATAGCCACATCATATCTAGTGGCCCATTGTTTGGCTACAGTAACAAATTGATTTCCTGGACCAAAAATTTTATACACTTTTGGCACCTGCTGTGTGCCAAAAGTCATGGCTGCAATCGCTTGAATACCGCCAATTTTATATAATTTAGTAAGCCCGCATAAGGCTGCTGTAAATAATATGGCTGGGTGAATCGCTCCTGATTTATTTGGAGGAGTACACAAAACAATCTCTTTGCAACCGGCAATTTGTGCAGGTATAGCCAGCATTAATATGGTAGAAAATAGTGGTGCAGATCCCCCTGGTATATAAATACCAACTTTTTCAATAGGCCTTTTTTCCTGCCAGCAGTGCACCCCTTTAATGTTTTCAACAGATACCTTTGGCGTGATTTGTGCTTGGTGAAAAGCAGTAATCTGCTCTTTCGCTTGTATAATTGCTAGTTGTAACTCAGGCGCTAATTGCGCTTTAGCAGCCGCTATTTCTGCAGCAGACACCTTAAAATCACTTAGTAATACAGCGTCAAATTTTTCAGTGTATTGCGCTATTGCGTGATCTCCATGGGCTTTAACTTGCTCAAAAACATCTGAGACCACAGGTTCAATATCTTGATAAGTTGCTGTAGGTCTCTTGAGAATACCTACCCATTGCTCCTTAGGGGGATTTTTATACACATTCATAATTACAGGACCATTTTTTCTATTGGACAAACTAAAATACTTTCTGCTCCTGCTAATTTTAAAAGGTCAATAACCTCCCAGAAGGAATCTTTTTGAATAACGGTATGCACGGAACTCCAGCCCTCTTCTGCCAAAGGCAAAACCGTTGGGCTTTTCATTCCAGGAAGTATATTTAAAACTGCCTCCAATTTTTCATTGGGTACATTTAATAAAACATACTTTGACTCTCTTGCTCTTAGAACTGCTTTAATCCTAAACACCAATTTTTCTAAAATTGGTGTTAAATCGCTTGGCAATTCAGGTGAAACAGCCAATACAGCTTCACTTTTCAAAATAACGTCTACCTCCTTAAGGTTGTTTTTAAACAAGGTGCTGCCACTTGAAACAATGTCACATATTGCGTCTGCTAAACCAATATTAGGGGCAATCTCCACAGAGCCATTAATCAGGTGAATATCTGCTTTAATACCGTTTTTATTAAGATAAGCTTGTACGGTGTTAGGGTAGGAAGTAGCGATCTTAATGCCGTCAAAATCCTTTACACCATTATAAGGTACTTCTTTAGGAATGGCCATAGATACTTTGCATTTAGAGAAGCCTAATTTCTCTGCAATGGCAATACCAGCCCCTTTTTCTATGAGCACATTCTCCCCAATAATAGCAATATCTACTACACCGTCTTTGAGGTATTGAGGAATATCACCATTTCTGAGGTAAAAAACTTCTAGATCAAAATTTCTGGCCATGGCTTTTAACTGGTCTTTACCATTGTCTATAGAAATCCCACATGCCTTTAATAGATCAATAGAGTCGTCGTGTAAACGGCCGCTCTTTTGAATCGCAATTTTAAGTCTGTTGTTCATAATTATTTAAATAAAAAATAAAAACCCGTTTGATTGCTCAAACGGGTTTCAATATGGTTGTTTAACAACAATACATCATTACCTCGCCTGAGCGCAGTATATAAAATGATGATGTGTATGTGTTTGTGTCATAATTAAAGTACAAAAGTAATAAATTCCTCTAAATACACAGCAGATAATTAAGTAGATTTTAAAAATAGCACAAAGACTTAAAGTCTTGTGAAATAGTCACTCTATATAACTGCCAAGTAGGAGAAATCACACTTAGTTGTTCCCAAGAATAATGGGCATTCCTGAGTCTCCACCACCAATGACAATTACTTTTGAATTTGGCGATTCAGATAATTTAATAGTAGCTTCAATCCCTTTGTCCTGCAAAATTTTGTCTGTAAGGGAAGCACTTAAAATTCTGTTAGCGTCTGCTTTACCTTGTGCCTCAATAATCTGACGCTCGGCCTCTTTTGCTGCTGTGATCAATTTAAACTCATACTCTAAGGACTCTTGCTCTTGTTTTAACTTACTTTCAATAGCTGTCTTAATAGTAGCTGGTAAGGTAACATCTCTAACTAGTACTTCGTTTAGCTGAATATACTGACCATCTACAATTTTTTTGGTCTCTTCGTAAATCTCTGCTTGAATAGCGTCTCTCTTACTAGAATAGAGTTGTTCTGGCGTGTACCTTCCAACAACGGAACGTGCAGCAGATCTAATCGTAGGAAGTAAAACCCTTTGTACATAGGCTTCTCCTTTTTCTTGGTGTAATTTCCCCAAAAATTCATACTTAGGCTCAAACCAAGCTGAAGCATCTAATTTAATCTCCAGTCCATTAGAAGAAAGTACCTGCATTTTTTCAAATACTTCTTGTTGGCGTACTTCATAAATAAACACTTTATTCCAAGGGGCTATAATATGAAAACCTTCTCCTAAAGGTGGCTGATCTGTCACTACGCCATTTTCAAATGTTTTATATAAAACACCTGCCTTTCCTGAACCAATAGTCAGGGTGGATTTTGATACGAAAACAATGAGTACAATAAATAAAATAATAAGTGGCATGGCCACTTTAGGTAACTTGTCCATAATTTATATTTTTAATAAAGGTACAATAAAAATGTACGTTTAGGTTAGCATTCCTCCATCTACATTTAAAACCTGTCCAGTGACATAAGCAGACAAGTCAGAAGCCAGAAACACACAAGCATTGGCCACGTCTTCTGGGCTTCCTCCACGTTTTAGTGGAATGCCATCTCTCCATGATTGCACTGTTTTTTCATCTAACTTATCCGTCATTTCCGTTTCAATAAAACCTGGAGCAATAGCGTTACAACGAATGTTTCTAGAACCCAATTCAAGTGCGATGGATTTTGTAAATCCAATCATACCTGCTTTAGACGCAGCGTAATTAGATTGACCTGCGTTTCCTTTTACACCAACCACACTACTCATGTTGATAATACTACCAGAGCGTTGCTTTAAAAACGTTCGCTGGGCAGCTTTGGTCATATTAAACACAGATTTTAAGTTAATTTCTATGACTGCATCAAAATCCTCTTCAGACATACGCATGAGTAAATTATCTTTAGTTACACCTGCATTGTTGATTAGAATGTCTATTGTGCCAAAGTCTTCTATAACTGCTGCTACTAAGGCTTCTGCTTGCTCAAATTTAGAAGCGTCGCTTTTGTAAGCCTTTGCTTTAACGCCTAATTGGGTTAATTCTTCTTGTAATGCTAGTGCAGGTGCTTCACTAGAAGCGTATGTAAAAGCTACATTGGCTCCATGAGAAGCAAATATTTTAGCAATTCCCATCCCAATACCCCTACTCGCACCGGTGATTATTGCTGTTTTGTTTTCTAATAATTTCATGTTAATGTATTAATATATTGTGGTAAATATAGTAGAAGTAATGAGCTTTGCCCAAAAAAAATCCCGCAAAAAGCGGGATTTTTTATATGGAGAATAAATATTATCCTAAAACTTCTTTTACTTTCTTTCCAATTTCTGCAGGAGAATCTACAACGTGAATACCAGAAGCCCTCATAATGGCTTTTTTAGCTTGAGCGGTGTCATCTGATCCGCCTACAATAGCACCAGCGTGTCCCATTGTTCTACCAGCAGGGGCTGTTTCACCAGCTATAAAGCCAATGATTGGTTTTTTGCTGCCACTTTCCTTATACCATTTAGCAGCATCTGCTTCTAATTGACCGCCAATTTCTCCAATCATAACCACTGCTTCAGTTTCTGGATCATTGATTAATAATTCAACAGCTTCTTTAGTAGTGGTTCCAATGATAGGATCTCCACCAATACCAATAGCAGTAGTAATACCCAATCCTTGCCTTACTACCTGATCAGCCGCTTCATAAGTTAAGGTTCCTGATTTAGACACAATACCTACAGTCCCTTTTTTGAAAACAAAACCTGGCATAATACCAACTTTGGCTTCTCCTGGTGTAATGACACCTGGACAGTTAGGACCAATTAATCTGGTTGGCATATTTTTAATGTAATCATTTACTTTCACCATATCTGCGACAGGGATACCTTCAGTAATCGTAATAATTACTTTTATTCCTGCATCTGCCGCTTCCATAATGGCATCGGCCGCAAAGGCTGGTGGTACAAATAAAATAGAAGTGTCTGCGCCAACTTGTGCAACAGCATCCGAAACTGTATTAAAAACTGGTTTTCCTAAGTGGGTTTGCCCCCCTTTACCTGGAGTAACTCCTCCTACAACTTGCGTTCCGTATTCGATCATTTGTTCCGCGTGGAAAGTACCTTCTGCTCCAGTGAAACCCTGCACTATAATCTTTGAATCTTTATTGACTAAAACACTCATATCTCTATTTTAAAATTTAAGGCAAAAATAGCCTTTTGTGTGGGGAAATTAAAAATTTAAAGGGCTTTATTCTGTTTATTTTGGAACAATTTTGGCAATTGCTTTAATTGGGCTAATTGTTTTAATTGCGCTCTAGACTCCTGTACTGGTGTACCAAAATAAGACTTTCCACCTGGGATGGACTTNGTCACGCCAGTTTGGCCCAATACAACTGCTTTTTCACCAATTGTGATTCCACTAGTGGTACCTACCTGACCCCATAGCGTTACACGATCTTCAATAATGACACAACCAGCAACCCCTGTTTGAGAGGCAATAAGACAGTGTTTGCCAATCACTGAATCGTGGCCAATATGCACTTGATTGTCTAATTTTGTGCCTTCGCCAATAGTTGTTGTTCCACTAACCCCTTTATCTATAGTACAAAGGGCCCCAATTTCTACATGATTTTCAATTTTGACCGTTCCGGTCGATATCAATTTGTCATGACCCTCTGCCCTATTTTTATAGTAAAATGCGTCTGCACCAACAACCGTTCCTGCATGAATGATCACATAATCTCCAATGCTACAATGGTCATAAATAACCACATTAGGGTGAATAACACAGTGCTTTCCTATAGTAACATGATTCCCAATAAAGGCCTGTGGCTGAATATGGGTGTGCTCTCCTATTTTAGCGGTTACAGCAATATTTGCTTGAGCAGGCACAAAAGGCTTGAAGTACTTACTCAGCACATTGAAATCTCGGAAAGGATCTTTAGAAATGAGTAGTGCTTTTCCTTCTGGACAAGGCACTTCCTTATTAATCAATACGATGGTTGCAGCCGAATTTAATGCTTTTTCATAGTACTTTGGATGGTCTACAAATACAATATCTCCAGGGGTCACTACATGAATTTCGTTCATTCCTGTAACCGGAAACATTGGATCTCCAACAAAAGGGACACCGAGAATTGTAGCAATATCTTGAAGCGTTTGAGTCGTTGAAAATTTCATTAGACTACTCTTTCACTCTTTCCATATAGGCACCTTTCTCGGTATCTATCTTAATCTTATCCCCTTCGTTAATAAAAAGAGGGACGTTAACTTGAGCGCCAGTTTCAACCGTAGCTGGCTTAGTGGCATTTGTAGCCGTATTTCCTTTTACTCCTGGTTCTGTGTAAGTTACTTCTAAAACAATACTAGCAGGCATATCTACTGATAATGGTGCGCTGTCTTCTGTATTAAATAAAATAGTCACAACGGTGCCTTCTTTTAAAAGCCCTGGAGCGTCTAAAGAAGATTCAGGAAGGGTAATTTGATTGTAATCTTCTGTATTCATGAAGTGATAAGTATCTCCCTCTGGATAAAGATATTGGTAAGACCTAGTCTCTACCCTAACTTCTTCAATTTTATGGCCTGCTGAAAAAGTATTGTCTAATACTTTACCATTACTGACACTTTTAAGTTTAGTCCTAACAAAGGCGGGGCCTTTTCCAGGTTTAACATGTAAAAATTCAATGATTTTATAAATGTCGTTGTTGTATTTAATACACAAACCTTTTCTTATATCTGATGTAGATGCCATAATTATATTGTCTTAATTATTACTAAAATATCCTTTCATAATACCTCTTTGAGAATCTCTGATAAACTGAAGAATTTCATCGCGCTCATTGGTTGCTTCCATTTCTGCTTCTAAAATTTGAACGGCTTGGGTATTGTTATAATTTCTTTGGTAAAGTATTCTATAAATATTCTGAATCTCTCTGATTTTATCTGTATCAAAACCCCTTCTTCTCAGACCTACAGAATTTATGCCTACATAAGAAAGTGGCTCTCTTGCCGCTTTAACAAATGGTGGAACATCTTTCCTTACCAAAGAGCCCCCTGTTACAAAAGCATGCTGACCAATAGACACAAACTGGTGCACTGCCACTAGACCTGCTAAAACCACGTTTTCGCCAATAGTGACATGTCCTGCTAAAGTAGAGTTGTTTGAAAAAATAGCGTTATTGCCCACCAAACAATCATGGGCAATATGACAATAGGCCATAATGAGACAATTTGAACCAATAACGGTTTTCATTCTATCCGTAGTTCCCTTGTTAATAGTAACACATTCTCTTATTGTAGTAAAATCTCCTATTTCTACCGNAGTTTCCTCTCCATTGTATTTTAAATCTTGAGGAGGCGCAGAGATCACCGCTCCTGGAAAAATATTACAATTTTTTCCTATGCGCGCACCTTCCATAATAGTGACATTAGATCCTATCCAAGTACCCTCTCCAATAATAACATTATTGTGTATGGTTGTGAAAGGCTCTACAACTACATTTTTGGCGATTTTTGCACCTGGGTGTATGTATGCTAAAGGTTGGTTCATTTATTTCTTTTTAACGATTTGAGCCATTAATTCTGCTTCACAAACCAATTTATTATTGGCATAAGCATAGGCTTGCATATGGCATATTCCCCTTCTTATTGGAGAGATGAGACTACAGTGAAAAATTAATGTATCTCCAGGAATTACTTTTTGTTTGAATTTTACATTATCCATTTTCATAAATAATGTGAGGTAGTTTTCTGGATCTGGCACCGTACTCAACACGAGAACACCACCAGTTTGCGCCATAGCTTCAACCTGTAAAACACCTGGCATTACTGGTGCTCCAGGGAAATGTCCTACAAAAAAATCTTCATTCATTGTAACATTTTTCATCCCAACAACATGGGTGTCTGAAAGCTCAATAATACGGTCTATAAGCAAGAATGGTGGTCTGTGCGGCAACATATCCATGATCTGGTGAATGTCCATTAATGGAGCAGCATTCAAATCGTATTTAGGAATTTGATTCCTTTTTTCAGTTTTAATCATCGCACAGAGNTTCTTTGCAAATTGGGTGTTGANAAAATGCCCTGGTTTTGTTGCTATGACCTTACCTCTAATGCGCGTGCCAGCTAAAGCCAAGTCACCAATCACATCTAACAACTTATGTCTTGCAGCCTCATTGGGCTGGTTTAAAGTAAGGTTATCTAGAATTCCGTTAGGTTTCACGGATAATTTAGACTTATTAAAAGCTTTTTCAAGCTTAGCCATTGTTTCTGGTGAGATTTCTTTATCTACATAAACAATGGCATTATTTAAATCTCCTCCTTTGATTAAACCGTGGTCTAATAAAGTTTCTAATTCGTGAAGAAAGCTAAATGTTCTCGCTTCTGAAATCTCGCTTTTAAATTCCGAAATATGATTTAATGTAGCATTCTGAGTGCCCAAAACTTTAGTCCCAAAATCTACCATAGCAGTCACTTGATAGTGATCTGCAGGGATTAAGGTAATTTCAGATCCTGAATTATCATCGGTAAAAGTAATTACTTCTGTGACTACAAATTCTTCTCTAAGGGCCTCTAGGGTTTTTATGCCTGCCTCTTCTAAAGCAGCAATGAAAAATTTTGAAGAACCATCCATGATTGGAGGTTCTGCTGCATTTAATTCTATGAGTACATTATCTATTTCCAAACCTACTAATGCAGCGAGAACGTGCTCTGAGGTTTGAATACTAACTCCGTTTTTTTCTAAATTTGTACCCCTTTGGGTATTGACAACATATTGTGCCTCTGCTTGAATCGTTGGCGTTTCCTCTAAATCTACTCTTTTAAACCTATAGCCTGTGTTTTCCATGGCTGGTTTAAAAGTCATGGTCACTTCTGCTCCTGTGTGTAGCCCTANCCCTGTAAGACTTACTTCTTTGGCAATGGTAGTTTGTGCAACTGTTTTTTCTAACATTACAAATAATCTTTTGTATCTAGTTTATGAATGGTTTTTGGCAAATTTTTAAAATGAACATAAGATTTATTAAAATCTTGATAACCAAATGCAGGTGATCCTTGCAAGATTTCCTTGGATTTTACATTTCTTCCAACGCCTGATTGGGCTTGAACTTTTACATAATCACCAATGGTAATGTGTCCTACAATACCCACTTGTCCCCCAATCATGCAGTGCTTTCCAATTTTAGTGGAGCCTGCAATTCCCGTCTGTGCGGCAATGACTGTGTGTGCGCCCACTTCTACATTGTGTGCGATCTGAATTTGATTGTCTAATTTAACCCCTTCTCTAATAACAGTTACACCTATTGTGGCCCTGTCTATTGTTGTACCTGCGCCAACATCTACATGGTCTTCTATAATAACATGTCCAATTTGTGGAATCTTGCTGTAACTACCATCTTCTTGCGGCGCAAAACCAAAGCCATCTGAACCAATCACTGCGTTGGGATGAATGACACAGTAATTACCAATCACAGTGTCTGAACATATTCTCGCTCCAGGAAAAATAGTCACCTCATTACCAATAGTAACGTTTTCTGCAATATAAACATTGGGGTGAATGGTCACGTTGTCACCTATTTTTGTGTGAGCGCCAACATATGAAAAAGCACCAAGATATAAGTTATTACCATATGTAGCGGCCTCATTGATGTAGCTTGGAGACTCAATCCCTGATTTGGTTTTCTTTATGCTGTCATAATAAGAAAGTAATTTAGAAAAAGCAGCATAGGCGTCTGGAACTCTAATCAATGTAGTCCTCAACTCTTTTTCAGGAACAAAGCTATCATTCACTATAGTGATTGACGCATTTGTTTTGTATATATAAGGCGTGTATTTCTGGTTAGATAAAAAGGTCAAACTTCCTTTTTCTCCCTCCTCTATTTTAGAGACCGTTTGAACCTCCACGTCTGGATTGCCTTCTACTTCACCTTCTAGGATCGTAGCAATTTGGCGCGCTGTAAATTTCATAGTGCAAAAGTAAGAAATAATACTTAAAAGCCTTTTTTAGGATAGCATATATAATACTTCTCTACCTTATGGCTCAAGGCTTCGAAAAAAGAAGGCGCCAATTGCGTAGCTATATTGACTTTTTTACCTGATTTTTTTATCATATAAATAGGCGTATTTAATGGGTTATAAGCCAGATTAGAAAAGGTTCCTGAGAACACAAAATACGGCCATGTCTCTTTACTGTAACCTGCTGCCTCCAGTAATTTTGTTTTTGATGCTATTTTCGTTTCAGAAAAGGGGGTGTCTTTAATTTTAATTTTTAATAAACTCCTGTTCAATATCATAACACACAAATGGGACAAAACAACATCATTATGATCGCTCCAAGTTTTTATGGCTGCATAAATATCAGTGTCGTCTAGTTTAGAAAATTGCTCCATAGTTTGCTCCGACAATTGTATGTCATCACTCTGATTTAAAAAATACATTAATGCATCGCTGGCTTGCAATAGTACTCCTTGTTTAAGTAAGGTCTTTGCCCTTTCAAAAATCTTAATCAAAATGGCTTCAGCAGCAATACCAGTTTTATGTAAGTATACTTGCCAGTACATAAAACGTCTTGCCATGAGGTATTTTTCTACAGAATATAGCCCTTTTTCTTCAATTACAAGTGTCTGATCAACCACGTTAAGCATACTGATCAATCGTTCGGAATTAATATTTCCTTCAGCTACACCTGTATAAAAGCTATCTCTTTTAAGATAGTCAAGTCTGTCTACATCTAACTGACTAGAAACAAGTTGATTAAAAAACAATCTTTCGCTTTCCCCTCTAAAAATACTAATGGCCAAAGACAAAGCCCCTTTAAATTGATCATTTAAAATATGCATGAACTTTAGGGAAAGGGTTTCATGACTGATGTTTGGTATTATACTGTGCTCCATGGCATGAGAAAAAGGACCATGACCAATGTCGTGTAACAAAATAGCGATTTGCAAAGCCCTTGATTCAGCAGCACTTATTGCGACTCCTTTAGATTGCAACACACTGATAGATTGCTGCATTAGATGTACACATCCTAAGGCATGATGAAACCTTGTGTGGTGTGCGCCAGGGTACACTAAAGAAGACAAACCTACTTGTGCTATTCTTCTAAGTCTTTGAAAATAAGGCGTTTCAATAAGTTCCAAAATTAGGGGATCATTAATCCTGATAAAACCGTAAATTGGGTCGTTGAATACGTATTGTTTTAAATTGGTTTTCAAAAGCCAGATTGTTTTAAACAAATATACACACTTAATGAATAAACAATGCATTTTATGGGTAGATGATGAGGTGGATTTTCTAAAACCACACTTCCTTTTTTTAAATCAAAAAGGCTACGATGTCATTGGATGCAACAATGCTAGAGAAGGCTTAGCTTACCTAGAGGAAAATGAGGTGAGTCTTGTTTTATTAGATGAAAACATGCCTGGTATATCTGGTTTAGAGACCCTAGTTGCTATTGAAGAGAAGGGGATTAATATTCCAGTAATTATGGTCACCAACAACCAAGAGGAATACACTTTAAACGAGGCCTTATCCAATAAGGTTGTTGATTTTCTGGTCAAGCCAGTCCTTCCCAATCAAGTATATGTATCTGTTAAGAAAATATTGGAGCAAAAACAAATTACAACTGATAAGAAACAATCCGATTTTCTAAGCAGTCATTTAAAAATATCAGCAGATATTTATGAGGCTAATAATATGGAAGCTTTTTATAAATTGTATCAATCCCTTGTAAAATGGCAGATAGAATTTGAAAACAGCAAAAATAAATTACTCTTAGAAATGCTCGAAGGCCATTTTCAAAATGCCAATTTGAAATTTTCTGAATTTGTAGAAGGATCCTATACATCTTGGATTCAAAATGACGGTGGCCCTATTTTTTCGCATGAACTATTGGATAAGAAAATTTTTCCATTGCTCAAAGGAAAAAAAACATTGGTATTGGTTCTAGACAATCTAAGGGCAGATCATTGGCAAACCATCAAACCTAGCTTAGAAGCACAATTTAATGTCATAGAAGATGGCTTTTATACAGCTATTTTACCCACAGTGACACAATATGCTAGAAACGCTATTTTTGCTGGCTTACTTCCTATTGAAATTAAAAATAAATACCCCAAACAATGGAAAGAAGATACTGAGGAAGGGTTGAAAAATGAATTTGAGGCTTTATTTTTCAAAGAATACTGTGAAAGGAAAGGCTTAAATATTTCTCATTCTTATGCGAAAATCAATAGCAANAAGCAAGCCTCTGATTATATNAAAGACTTTAAAAAAATTGCAAAAAACACCCTTAATTTTGCGGTTATTGGCTTTATAGACCAGCTTTCTCATGCCAAAATATCACACCCAATTATAAACGAGATTACCCACAATAACAAAGCGTATAGAGATACTACTATGAATTGGTTTTCAAATACTTATTTACAAGATATTTTAAAGCTTATTTTGGAGCATAATATTCAATTAATTATCACCACCGATCATGGTGCCATACAAGTAGACCATCCAAGTGTGTTAAACGGAAACAGGGACCATACTGATAATTTGAGGTATAAAAACGGCCATAGAATTCAAAGCAACTCTAAATCTAGCTTTCAGATAGATGTTCCAGAAAGCGTTGGTCTTCCAAAAAGTAGCTTGGCAAGTACCTATATATTTGCTAAAAATAAATCTTTCTTTGTTTATCCAAATGAGTTTAACAAATTCGCAGATAAATACATGGATTCCTACCAGCACGGCGGTATTTCCATGGAAGAAATGATTGTCCCATTTGTTGTTTTAACCCCCAAATAGGACGTCAGTATAAGATGCTAATGGTTTGAATAATCAATAAAGNTATGGTGATCATAATAAAGAAATTACATTACTAAAAAAACTGTTCCTATATTTGAATTTTAAACAATATGGCTTACAATTTTTCAAATCCATCATTAGATCTCAATTTTTCGATTAAATGCTAGATATTATCTATAAAGAGTCAGATTTAGAAAATCTTTCTCAAGTATTAGTAAAAGAATTACCCTCAAAAATCGTTTGTTTTGACGCCCCAATGGGTGCAGGAAAAACAACACTCATAAAAGCTATTTTAAAAAGTCTAGACGCATCTGACAGTGGCCAAAGTCCTAGTTTTGGTATTGTCAATGAATATCCGGATGCTTTTGGAAAAACATTGGCCTATCATTTTGATTTGTACAGACTCAACACCCTAGACGAAGCTTTGGATTTTGGCATTGAAGAATACCTTGATTTTGATGGATGGATTTTTATTGAATGGCCTGAGTTAATTAAAAATTTGCTCCCTGCAAATGCTACTTTTTTAGAAATAAGTATCTTGGATCCTACAACAAGGCAATTATACATACATTAAGATGAATCCAACCTCACCTTTTAGCATAGAAGAACTCAAAACACAAGAAGAAAGATTAGAGATTCTCAGTAAAAAAGAGGACTTGAGTATTGGGGTACCTAAGGAAGATCCTGCTTTTGAAAAAAGNGTTTGCCTTACCCCAGACGCAGTGTCTGCTTTAATAGCAAATAACCACAAAGTCCTTGTTGAATCTGGAGCTGGCAACGCCTCAAGCTTTACAGATGAAGACTACATAAAGGCTGGCGCATTAGTGACTAAATTCAAAAAAGAAGTGTTTGAATGTCCACTTGTTTTAAAAGTGTCTCCCCCTAGCCTATTAGAAATTGAATTGATTAAACCCAATAGTGTACTTATTTCTGCCATTCAAAAGAAAACGCAACAGAAAGCTTATTTCACTGCCTTGGAGGCAAAAAAAATAACGGCTATTGGCTTTGAGTTAATCACTGACAGAGATGGAAGTTTTCCTGTGTTAAAATCTTTGAGTCAAATTGGAGGTACTGCTGCGGTTCATATAGCGGCAGAACTAATGTCTTCTTCCCATAACGGAAAAGGACTTTTNTTTGGCAATATGAGTGGAATACCACCTGTAGAAGTTGTTGTTTTTGGTGCTGGTACTGCTGGCAGTTACGCTGTAAAGTCTGCCCTTAATTTTGGTGCCTCTGTAAAAGTTTTTGACGCATCGGTCTCAAGACTTAGGACCCTGCAAAACAGTTTAAATGTGCCTATTTTTACTTCTACCCTGCAGCCAAAAAACATTCTCAAAGCACTCAGAAGGTGTGACGTAGCTATTGGGGCGCAGATGGGTAAAAATCACAGTCCAATTATTGTGCAGGAATCTATGGTGTCCCATATGAAAAAAGGCGCGGTAATTATAGATATGAGTATTGATCAGGGAGGTTGCTTTGAAACTTCAGAGCTCACAACCCATCAAAAACCAACCATTGAAAAATTTGGTGTAATTCATTATTGCGTCCCTAATATTCCTGCCAGATACCCTAAAACAGCTTCTGTTTCTATCAGTAATATATGTCTACCATACCTTCTGCAGATTGCCGAAAAAGGCGGTTTAGAAAATGCGCTTAGATATGATAATGGTCTAAGAAATGGCTTGTATCTTTACCGTGGTATTTTAACAAATGCTGCTTTGGCTGAATGGTACGAACTACCATTTAACGACATTAATTTTTTAATATTCTAGTATGCCCTTCATAAAAAGATTAGGTTATTTCTTGTTTGGACTATCTATTGGTTTGGTTTTTTTAGCTTTTTTTTTAAATAAAAAAACNAAGGAAACAGGGACCTCATTTTGCTACCTACCCAACTGTAGGGTTTTAAAAGACATGAGGAGCAAACCCTTGTATTTTAGCGAAAGTATTGACCAAGATTTGTTAGATAAAACCTTAGACAGCCTCACCATTAATTACTTTTTCCTAGAGGGAGACGTGAACTTCTCTCTGAGCGACACAAAATCTATTCCTTGTAGGACCTATGTCATAGAAGCTGAAATTGACAATAAAGAAGGAATGCTAACNGTTAAAAATTGCCCCTCCAAATTAGAGGTTCAAAAATTTGANTGGATTAAAGAAGATTAAGCTATTAAATTTTTCTTCTTTTTCTCTCTGCAGCCAAAAGGTCTAATTCCCTGTTTGTTTGCCCAGCAACAGAAGTATTCTCTTCTGCACGCCTCATTAAATAAGGCATCACATCTTTAACGGGTCCAAAAGGGAGGTATTTAGAAACATTATAATTATTGGCACCTAAATTATAGGAGATGTGATCACTCATTCCATATAATTGACCAAACCATATTCTTGGGTCGTTTTTTGAAATACCATTATTCTCCATTGCAGCCATCAGTAAATAAGTGCTTTCTTCATTGTGTGTGCCTAAAAAAATAGCCATACGTTCTAAATGAGATAGCATGAAATTAACNACTTGATTGAAATTTTCATCTGTAGCTTTCTTAGTCTCGCAGATTGGACTTTTGTAACCCTTTTCAGCAGCCCTAAGACGCTCTTTTTCCATGTAAGCGCCCCTAACTACTTTAATTCCAATTTTAAAATCATGGGCAATAGCGTAATCATTTAATGCTTCAATATAGGCTAGTCTATCCCATCTATATGCTTGTAAAGTGTTGTATATTAAAACTTTATCTTTATTNAACTCTTGCATCATTTCACAAACCAACTGATCTGCAGCATCTTGCATCCAACTTTCTTCTCCATCAATAAGGAGTGGAATATTACAATGACTGGCAGCTTGGCAAATAGACCTAAATCTTGCCTTAACCTTAGACCAGTCTTGTTTTTCCTGATCTGAAAGAGGCGCATTTAATCCTAGCTTTTCATAAAGGGATATGCGGCCCAATGCCGTAGGCTTAAAAACCACAAAAGGAATGTGTTTTTTAGTGGTCGCAAAAACAATAAGTGATTCTATTTTATGTTGGACCTGATCAAAATAAGCATCATTTGACTTACCTTCTACGGAATAGTCTAATACAGAAAAAACATTTTTTGCATACATAGCCTCCATTACTGGCTCACAATCGCGTTCATTTACACCACCACAAAAATGGTCAAATACAGTTGCACGAATTAAACGCTCCACGGGTAAATTGGCCTTTAGTGCAAAATTAGTTACTGCGGTTCCAATCTTAACCAAAGGCTCCTTAGAAATCAGTTTAAATAAAAAATAAGCACGTTCTAATGCTGTGTCTGACTTTACTGAAAAAGCAGTTGCAGTATCCTCAAAAATTCGCTTCATTTATAACAATTTGTCAAGTGATCAAATATAAGTACAGAATTTATAATCTGTAGTGATTTTTTATCTTTATTTTGTACCAATAGCCCATATTATGAAGTCCATAAAAACCCCTAATTCAATGGTTCATTTTTCCGACATTGCCATTGAAAAAATGAATGTTCACCTAAGTAAAACAGATTACTCTAACGTTTTTATAATTGTAGATGAAAACACACATGAGCACTGTTTGCCATTGTTCCTTCCCAAAGTAGAGACAGATGCAGCAATAGAAATTATTGAATTAGAGTCTGGAGAAGAGAATAAAAACATTGAAACCTGTACTCAGGTTTGGAGCGTACTTTCTGAATTAGGTGCAGATAGGAAAAGCTTAATGATTAATTTAGGGGGTGGTGTTCTGACGGACATGGGTGGCTTTATTGCAGCTACTTTTAAAAGAGGTATACAGTTTATTAACGTGCCTACCACACTTTTATCTATGGTAGACGCTTCTGTAGGAGGTAAAACTGGTATAGATCTTGGGGCTTTAAAAAATCAGATTGGGGTTATTGTTGAACCTGAAATGGTGCTTATTTTACCTGAATTTTTAAATACCCTAGAAGAGAGACAATTGAGAAGTGGGTTTGCAGAAATGCTTAAGCACGGACTAATCCAAGATCCTGCCTATTGGGAAATCTTATCTAAAACAAACCATTATAGAGATTTGTCTGCGCTAATAAAAACATCTGTTGAAATTAAAGCGGCTGTTGTCATTGAAGATCCTACAGAACAACACAAAAGAAAGGTCTTAAATTTTGGACATACCCTAGGACACGCCATAGAATCTTATTGCCTTGAAAACAATGACATAAAAACCCTGCTCCACGGTGAAGCTATTGCGATTGGAATGATTTTAGAAGCCTTTGTTTCCTATAAGACTTCTGGTCTAGCGCTTGACGCAGTATTAGAAATTAAGAAGGTGTTTAACGCCCATTTTAGTAAAGTGCATTTCATAGACAAGGATATAAATCAATGCCTTGATTATTTAAAATTTGATAAGAAAAACAGTCACGGAAAGATAAAATTCGCACTGCTTTCCAAAATAGGAAATCCAGTTATAGATGTACTGGTTCCAGAAGAGATTATTAGAGAAGCTTTTGTATTTTATCTAAACGACCAAACAAATTTTTAGTTGTTATTGTGGCTATAATAGCTATTGTGTCAGTAAACACTATGTAGCTTTTGCCCTAGTTGCCGTTATTAATGTTACATCTAATTCCTTGATACCAAAAAACAAACAAGTAAAATAATTACAGCTAATTAGACGGTTTATTTTTTCAAATAAAGCGTTTCAATAATATTGAAATGATGCGTTAAATGTCCTGATAAAATAAATCCTGAAGCAGCAACACCCATCTCAGAACCACTAGCCAAACCTTTGGCCTTGAGCTGCTTAGGNGAAAAACTTTTGAAAAGAGAAAGGGTGGATTTTCTAAGATCAATAAGCTCTTCTTTAATAGAGATTAAAGNCCTGTTTGTGGCATTAGAATTAGGTACGTATGCATTTTCGTCAAAACCAGGAAGGGCTGTNNTATCGCCTCTTGAAAAACACAAAGACCTGTACTGAAAAATTCTTTCGGTATCTGCCAAATGAATGAGCACTTCAGCAACAGTCCATTTTAAAGGGGCATAAGCAACTTTAAGATTCGATTCAGTGAGTGACAAAAACAAATGGTCTATTTGAAGCAAACCATTGGACAGGCTTTCTAAAAGCGTACTTTCCCCATTATAATCTATATAAGACTTATAAAAAGGATTGTAGTCCCCGGAGTTTAAATCTGAAATTGTAATCTTCCCTAGTGAAGACATTACAATTCATTGAATATAGTATGCATTAAACGTTTTTTNTCGTTAATGCTCTCTTCCAAAGAAATCATTGTTTCCGTTCTACTAATTCCATCTATATCATCTATTTTAAAAATGATATTTTTTGCATGGTTGGTGTCTTTTGCTCTAATCTTACAAAAGATATTGAATTTACCTGTGGTAATATGAGCTACAGTAACATTTGGAATAAGATTCAATCGTTCTAAAACAAATTTAGTCTGGTGTGTTTTTTCTAAAAAGATTCCCACATAGGCAATAAATGCATAGCCTAACTTTTCATAATCAACCGTAAGTGAAGATCCTAGTATAATACCGCCTTCTTCCATTTTTTTTACACGAACATGAACCGTACCTGCAGAAATAAGTAATTTTTTCGCAATATCAGTAAAAGGAGTTCTAGTATTGTCTATTAACATGTCTAGAATCTGGTGGTCAATTTCATCTAACTTTATCTTACTCATAAGTAGGTTCTTAAATTATTCTGCAAAAATAATACAGAAATAGATATAATTCAATAAAATACGCATTTTTTTAATAAAAATGCAATACTCTTAACAATTTAGACACATATAGCTGCCACAATATCCTTAATATTTTGAAGAACAGAAGCTTGGAGGTCTGATTCAAGTATGGATAAGTCAACAATCTTATGGAAAGACAATTTATGGTCTTGCGCTATAGATTGGAATTCTGGAACAAATCTAATTTTTCCTGCTTCTAACACTTCTTTGTATTGTATTGCTACTACACTGTCTTGAGGAATAAGCTTATTGACTAAGTGGGGGTGAATAACACCTATGTCTAAAAAGTTTTTTTGATTTTCTGGAATATCAAAATAGGCATCTAATGGATAATTAATATATGAGTCACCCGCTATAGAATTTACTGCTGAAAACAAGGCGTGAAAAACCAATGCTCGGCTAACTTCTCTTTGATAATCTTCTGGATAATGTCCTGCTTCAAAAAGTATCGTTGGCACTCCAAGTTCTTGAAAATAATCACCAACGCATTGGTTGTTAAAAGCGTCGTCGAACCTGCCTATTTGATCCGGGATCATTTGTTGCAATGTCTCATTCATCACCGCTATGAGTTTCATCGCTATTGCTCTAGATGGCGTTAAAGTGCAATCCTTGTCTGCAGCTGGTGCTAGAAATGACATTGTGGCTGGCTTTGCAGGTGATCCAACACTGAAAATAGTTCTTTGGTCGTGCAGGTTAAAACAAAAATCTGGGGCTACACGATCAAATACTGATTTTAAAAAAACACTTTCTGGCTGAGAAAAATCTTGAAAATCTCTATTTAAATCTACCTGATTCTGATTTACCCTTGTATATGCAACTGCTCCGTCCGGATTAAGGATTGGTATAACAATAAGCGTACACTGCTTAAGCATGTGATTGGATGTTTGTGAAGCAGCGGTCAAAAAACCAATAAAATCTACTAAGCCTTTGGTTGTGGTGGACTCGTTACCATGCATCTGAGACCACATTAAAATAGTTTTATCTCCAGACCCAAAACGATAAACAGGAATAGAATTTCCATTTACAGACACACCACTAAGGCCTTTAACAACAAAACTATCCCAAAGGTTTGTGATAGGTTTTAGGTCAATTGGAGACACATAGCGCCCTTCTATGAGAGGGTTTTTATAATTGAGGTGCGAAAAAGAATCTATCAAAATACAGTTATTAATTACAAATGTAACTATAAGAATAATTACAATTGTAACGAACAATAATTTACATTTGTCACAAATCTAGGGCGCATGAAACAGATTTTTAATTACATTTGTCA
>JGI26246J51724_1000068_pt1 | contig 46126 bp, 45 predicted proteins | sample SaaInlLV_10m_DNA_FD_51724 | JGI IMG/M metagenome (IMG submission 51724) | reverse complement strand
TTCAATTGCTTGGGCAATTTCTGAATTTTTACATGAACACCCCTCGAAAGCAAAAACACTATTTGCCACACATTACCATGAGTTAAATGAAATGACGGCTACTTTTGGGCGAATTAAAAACTTTAATGTGTCTGTAAAAGAACTAAAAGATAGCATTATTTTTCTGAGAAAATTAGTTTCTGGCGGGTCTAACCACAGTTTTGGTATTCATGTAGCAAAACTTGCAGGAATGCCGAATAGGGTCATTCATAGGGCAAATAAAATATTAGAACAATTAGAACAGAAGTCAAATAATAAAGAAGTTAAAGAGGTTTTAAAACAACATCAAGAAGAAAAAATGCAGCTTAGCTTTTTTCAATTAGAAGATCCTTTGTTGGAAAACATTAAGGAAGAAATTTTAGCCACTAACATCGATGCCTTAACCCCTATCGAAGCACTCATGAAATTGAATGAGATTAAAAGAATGCTGATTAAAAAATAACATTTATTTATAGCTGTTTTTGGTTAGAGATAAGTTTGTTAAAAACAGCACGATAAAAACAATAGCAAAACCTGTATCAGTACCTATGACCGTTAACGATCTATTAAAATTACTTCAAAATCAACAAAGCGCGCGTCTTCATCTCTTATTTAACTGCCGGCAAAAAACGCTGCTAATAATTATAATTTTACGCACGTTTATAAGTAATTACAAGCATATCACGATGTCCTGACAATGCTGAATCTACTTTCAATATGGGAGTTACCCCNTGTGCAACTCGTAGGTCATTGATCATAATCGATTCCATAGGATTCGTAAGTGTAAATTTAGNAACTTCATTACCCTCCAAATTCTGCACAATGGTCTCTCCTCCAACAATATTGGATCTTTGAATTAAAGTCATCAAAACATAGTCTACACCATCTTGGTGCATGCCTTCCGGCGTTGGCTTTCCTTGATCATCACCAGCAAGTATCCGAAATTGATGCACCTCAATATGCCATTCATTTAAAGGTGATAATGTACCAAAAGTGCGTGCTCCAAAATTAAGTATACTGCGCATAATTTTACAATCACAAATATCCTCTTTTATTGGTTCAAAATATCGTTGAAGCCCACCATTCAGCNTGTTGAAGTGGGTTGTTTGGTAATGAGGTTGGTGNGGTTTTGGTCTAACTTCTAGTCCAGATTTGTTAGCTGAAAAAACCGCATGCCTACGGAGACGGTATCGGCCACCGTCAGACATATAAGTGTCTTCGGGAAGATCATTCCAACTTGCACAAAATTGTTCAAAACTTACTTTGTCTGAAGCACNTAGCACTTCTNAAAATTGATCCCCCTCAAATTTNACAAAGTCATTTTTCGTAAGTTTTATGCAATGAGTTTCTGGCTCAATAAATTGAGATGAACATTTACTATCAAATGAAGGCGTTTCTTTAGGGGAATCTAATAATAATTTACTCATAATGTAAAATAGTTTTACTGTTTATTAACGGGATATTAACCGGATTTTCAATAAAGATATAAGAAACCCTTTTATAAAAAAGTAGTATTGTGTGAATGGTCTTTAATAATGTATAAGTGGTATTTAATAGTGTATAAATAGTGTTTAATAGTGTATTGATGGTTTTAAAAGTTGTTTTTTTGTTTCGATTATTTATTGGTGGCTCGTTGTTTTCTTTCTCTTAAACTCAACCNAATAACTCGGGTTATGATTTCTCCCAAAGTTTGCTGAATTTTCAATAAAACAAAAGAAAAACTAAAATGCGTCTATTTAAAAAATCGGTATTTTATCGGATAATAAGACCTAAACAGGATCATGTATTCTGCTTCTAATTTTGAGGAGCCTCTTTATTTTTTTTAATAATAGCTCTCTGAAGAAACATCAAGCTAGAAAAAATAATTTCAATCAATCCGTTTTTACATATTTATTCAAATATCTCCTTATATTTGTAGTATGAATCCTACTCTNTTATTTATCAGCGGACCCGAAATTATGGTAATTATGTTACTTGTGGTAATGGTTTTTGGAGCAGANAAGATTCCTGAAATTGCAAGGGGCNTAGGAAAAGGGATGCGTCAAGTAAAAGATGCTACAAACGACATCAAAAAGGAGATTAAAGACAGCTCTGAAAAAAACAAAATTGACACCAATATTACAAAAAACNTTCAGAAAGAGGTGAGCGATGTAAAGGACAGTATAGAAGAGCTCACAGGCCCCATAAAAAGGAATTTATAGTTTTTACTTCCTTACACGACTCAGTGTTAAACCGTCTCTAATTGGCAACAAAACCGTTTCTATTCTTGGGTCTTCATTTATAAGTTTATTATAGGCCAAAAGGGCTTTTGTATCTGTGTCTTTTCGATCTAGTTTTTCAACAACTTTACCACTCCAAAGAACATTGTCTGACAAAATCATCCCCCCAGGATTCATTTTATCAATAATTAAATGAAAATAATTGATGTAATTCGCTTTGTCTGCATCGATAAAAACCAAATCAAATGTTTCGTCAATTGTAGGGATAATTTCTAGCGCATTTCCAACAAACTGAATGATCTGATCTCTATATCCTGATTTATCAAAAAATTTATTTTGAAGTGTTTCTAGTTCTTCGTTTTTATCAATAGTAAAAATTTTTCCTTTGTCTTGNAATCCTTCAGCGAAGCACAATGCAGAATATCCGGTATACGTTCCAACTTCTAAAATACTTTTGGGCTGAATTATTTTTGAAATCATCGACAAAACTCTTCCTTGAAATGCCCCGCTTAACATCCTTGGGTTTAATACTTTTTGCCAAGTTTCTTTGGTCAATTCTTTTAGAATTTTAGGTTCTTGCTGAGAGTGTTCAACAACGTAATCATCAATTTTTTCAGGTAGAAAATGCATGCNAAATAGTTCTTATCAGAGAATCGTTTCGTTTGTCTAATTGTTAAAAATAAAAAACAAATGTACTGTTATTTTTTATGAATAATGTGCCTCCTTTTTTCTAATCAACTCTGAGTGACTATGCAAATGATCGTGCATAATATCCTTATAAACTCACTAAAATAAATCTACTTAACAAAATCTATCCTTAACATTCCGAGAGAAATAGAGCAGCAAGAAATAAGGATGCCGATCCATAAAAGAAGGGTCTCTATGTGGAATACCATAAAGATGTTTTATATCTGATGATATTTCTTACATTTACATCATCATTAAAAACCAAAAAAATGTCTGCAGCAAATAAAGAATACAAACGGGTAACCGTTAAATCTTTGATAGAAATGAAAGCAAACAGAGAAAAAATCTCTATGCTAACTGCCTATGATTATACCATGGCAAAAATTGTCGATGGGGCGGGAATCGATGTGATTTTAGTTGGTGATTCTGCCTCCAATGTGATGGCTGGCCATGAAACCACGCTCCCTATTACCTTAGATCAAATGATTTATCATGCAAGCGCTGTTGTTCGCGCAATAGACAGGTGTTTAGTCGTAGTAGATTTACCCTTTGGTAGCTATCAATCTGATCCTAAGGAGGCGCTGCGCTCTGCGATCCGAATTATGAAAGAAAGTGGTGGGCATTCTATTAAATTAGAGGGAGGAAAAGAGGTTAAAGAGTCTATCAAGCGTATTTTGAATGCGGGAATTCCTGTAATGGGACATTTGGTTTAACCCCTCAATCTATCTATAAATTTGGCACCTACACCGTAAGAGCAAAAGAAGAAGAAGAAGCGGAAAAACTAATGGAAGAAGCCTTGATGCTAGAAAGGATTGGTTGTTTTGCCTTGGTCCTAGAAAAAGTGCCAGCAAAATTAGCTAAAAAAGTAGCTGATGCGTTAACGATTCCTGTCATTGGTATTGGTGCTGGAAACGGTGTTGATGGACAAGTGCTTGTTACGCATGACATGATTGGAATGACCCATGAATTTCATCCTCGTTTTTTACGTAGATATTTGGATCTATACAATGAAATGACAGGTGCTTTTCAAACCTATAGTGAAGATGTAAAGAGGGGTGATTTTCCAAATGATAAAGAGCAGTATTAAAAAAACTGTGTATGAAAATTCTCCATATCGATTCGAACCACCCTTTATTAATCAATCAGCTTAAAGACTTGGTTTTCATAATGATGAGGACTACACATCTACCAAAGCTGAAATTGAAGAAATAATTCATTTATATGATGGATGTATCATCAGAAGTCGGTTTTCTATTGACAGATCATTTTTAACCAAAGCAGAAAAATTGAAATTCATAGGACGCGTCGGAGCGGGTCTAGAAAATATCGACTGTGAATTTGCGGCTTCAAAAAACATCGCCCTAATTGCTGCACCAGAAGGAAACAGCAACGCTGTTGGCGAACATGCATTAGGAATGTTGCTTTCCTTATTTAATAAACTAAACAAAGCGGATAAAGAAGTTAGAAACGGAATGTGGCTTCGAGAAGAAAATCGAGGAGTAGAGCTCGATGGAAAAACGATTGGATTAATTGGATATGGAAATATGGGGAAGTCTTTCGCTAAGAAACTTCGTGGATTTGATGTAGAGGTTTTATGTTACGATATACAATCATCTGTAGGCGATGAAAACTGCAAACAGGTTTCTCTAGAAGAGCTTCAAAAAAAAGCAGACGTTTTAAGCCTTCATACTCCACAGACAGTTCTTACTGAGAAAATGGTAAATACAGCTTTTATCGAAGGTTTTGAAAAGAATTTTTGGCTGATTAATACCGCTCGTGGAAAATCGGTGGTCACAAAAGAATTGGTTTTAGCATTAAAATCTGGGAAGATATTGGGAGCAGGATTGGATGTGTTGGAGTATGAAAAATCTTCCTTCGAAAACCTCTTTTCTAACGATCAAATGCCTGTCGACTTTAAATATCTAATTCAAGCTGAAAATGTTTTACTATCGCCTCATGTAGGGGGCTGGACCATAGAAAGTAAAGAAAAATTAGCACAAACTATTGTCTCCAAGGTCAAAGCAACCTTTGCCTCATAGCAATTCTAAAATAAACCCATCAGCAAAAGCTTCCCTAAAGGGCTATACATAAATAGGAGCGGGGAGTGTGGATATTAAAAACCAACACCTTGATTTACAGTGATTTATATGTTTGTTATGAACAATAAATCGGATCAGAAAGAATCAACGCTATAAAGAAGTCGATGATTACAATAAAAGGCTTTAAATTAGCCCATATTAATCAAACATCTCTTATACTATGAAAATCCTATCGAACCATCCAACAGAAGTATTAATCCTGTTTTTTTTAATCGTAACTTTTGTTCAATCTGGAATTGACAAAGCCATCGACTGGAAAGGAAATGTTGAATTTATTAAATCTCATTTTAAAAATTCACCTCTAAAAAATAGCGTTCCTTTATTACTTGCTATTATCTTGGTTATTGAAATATGTGCGGGTATTTTAATGACGGTGGGAGTATATCAAATTTACACTTCTGGTCACAAAGAGATTGCATTATTAGGAGTCGTTCTCTCTGCTATTGCATTAATTTTTTTACTTATTGGACAACGTTTAGCAAAAGACTATGCAGGAGCAATGTCTTTAGCAGTCTATTTTATCATAACTATTTTAGGTGTTTATTTATTAAATAGCTAAAACTTATAGAAAATAGGCTTGAGTATAATTAAAATCAATTATAAAGATGCTTCAAAAAAGGCTTTTAAGGGTTTTTTTAGTTTTTCTGTCAATAGTTTATATCTGCCAAATCAAAAGAGCCTTAAACCGCTTTAAAAAGCCAATTAGCGCTTTTTTATCACATATATTAAAGAAGAATACTCAGAAGAAGTCATGGCTTTGCAATTAGAAACAAAACCCCTGTAAAGCGCATTCACAATATTCATCCTCCCTTTTTTATATTTTTCACTCAACAAAGAAACGTAATAAGAGTCAAATTTCATGGGAATTGTTTTTTCTATCACCATGTTTTCTGATAAAAAAAGTTGGCGAATTGAATCTTGAGAAAAATGCCAAAGATGTCTAGGAACATCAAACGCTGCCCAAAATTCTTTGTAATAATTTGCATCATCACTTTTAAAATTAGGAGCTGCAATAATTAATCTACCATGAGTAGAAAGCAACTTCTTTAAGTTTGAAATATACTCTGATAAATTTTCCACATGTTCTAAAACATGCCAAAGCGTTATTATTTCAAATGTTTGATTTTTGAAATTGGACAAGTCTTCCCGAAGAACAATTCCTTTGTTTTTAGCACTAGCCCTTGCTCCTTCGTCTGGCTCAATTCCAAAGGTATTCCAGGAGTTGTTTTTGCAAATTTTCAAAAAATCTCCTGTTCCTGCACCGACATCTAAAAGGTTTTTTTCTGGTCTAGTATCGCTATTTTGAATTCGTAGACTTTCGTTTATTAATCTTAACTTTCTTCTTAAAGTAATGTTTTTTACAGCTTGATAAATTTTATCAAATAGTGTTTTTTTTGAATCTGTATGAGAAATATAATCCTCGCTTTGATAGTAGTTCGATAGATTTTTAGGAACAGGTTGTGTGACCAACATTTCAAACTCCTTATTAATCATGACCTTAAAATGCTCGCCTGAGACGGTATGGTCTTTACAATTTGAATAAGGCTCTAAATTTTTAAAAAAGTCTATTTTATTTGACATATAAATTATATTGTTCCACGAGGAACCTCTGAGTTTTTAAAAGAACCTATCTACCCATATATACCAACAACACAGAGATATCACTTGGGGATACACCGCTAATTCTACTCGCTTGTGAAATAGATGTTGGTTGAATTTTACTTAGTTTTTCTCTAGCCTCATAAGAGAGAGATGTCACTTTTTGATATTAAATGTAGCGGGAATAACAACATTTTCCAGTCTATTTAATTTGTCTGCATTGTTCTTTTCTTTTTCAATATAACCTGAATACTTTAAGTGAATAACCGCTTGTTCTATGACCTCTTTGTCAATTTCATGAATTGATAAAAAAGAGGTTAGCTTTTCAATATTCTTAAAATCAGAAAAAGCCAATTGCGGTCTTGCTGCTACTTTGTAAAACTTAACCGATTGATTGATTAATGCTAAGTTTTTGGCTTCTAAAATAGGGTTAATCTCCTCTTGGGTAACACTTGTTTCTTGTAAAAACTTTATCAATAGGCTTGTTTTTTGCTGTTTTTCCTCTACACGATCTAGTCGTTCTTTAGACGCTAAACCTATTTTATATCCTAAGGGTGTTAACCTTAGATCCGCATTGTCCTGTCTTAATAAGGTTCTGTACTCAGCTCTAGAAGTAAACATCCTATAAGGCTCATCTGTTCCTTTAGTAATCAAGTCGTCTATGAGAACCCCTATGTAAGCTTCGTTTCTTTTTAAAATAAAAGAGGGTTTCCCTTGGGTTTTTAAAGCGGCATTAACACCAGCCATTAATCCTTGTGCTGCAGCCTCTTCATATCCGGTGGTCCCGTTAATCTGTCCTGCAAAAAACAAATTCTTAATTCGTTTTGTTTCCAAAGAATGTGTGAGCTGAGTTGGAGGAAAATAATCGTATTCTATAGCATAGCCGTACCTTAAAAACTTCACATTTTCAAAGCCNGCAACAGACCTAATGGCCTTGTCTTGAATATCTTCTGGTAGAGAAGTTGAAAAGCCATTGACATACATTTCAACAGTGGTCCAGCCTTCTGGTTCAACAAATATTTGGTGGCGATCTTTAGATGCAAAACGATCGATCTTATCTTCAATAGAGGGGCAATATCTTGGCCCTGTTGATTGAATCCNTCCANTGAACATTGGAGACCTGTCAAAGCCTTCTCGAAGCAAGGAATGAACATCTAAATTAGTATACGTGAGATAACATGAACGTTGTTTTGTCAACGCTTTGGTAGATGGTAAATAAGAAAACTTTTCCGTGACTTCATCCCCTGGCTGCTCGGTCATTTTGGAATAATCTAAAGACCTTCCATCGACACGTGGTGGTGTTCCTGTTTTCATTCTACCAGATTCAAATCCTTTTAAAACTAAATCTTCTGTAATTCCTGTTGAAGCACCTTCGCCAGCTCTTCCGCCTCCAAAACTTTTATCTCCAATATGAATTAGACCGTTTAGAAATGTTCCTGCAGTTAAAATAACTGTCTTTGCTTTAACTTCNAATCCAAGTTTTGTTTTGACACCAACGATTGTATCCTCTTCAAACAACAGACCNTTCACAGCNTCCTGGTAGAAATCTAAATTNTTTGTTTGTTCTAAAACTGTTCTCCAACATTCAGCAAACTGCATTCTATCNGATTGAGCTCTTGGNCTCCACATTGCTGGGCCTTTTGAGGTGTTAAGCATCTTAAACTGAATAGCGGTTTTGTCTGTAACGATACCACTAAACCCNCCAAGAGCATCTATCTCTCTTATGATNTGACCCTTGGCAATACCCCCCATAGCAGGATTGCAACTCATTTGAGCGATATTTTGTAAATTCATTGTAATTAACAAGGTGTGAGCACCCATGTTAGCAGCGGCAGCGGCGGCCTCGCTTCCTGCGTGCCCCCCACCAACTACAATTACATCGTATGTTGTTGTAAATAAACTCATTTTTTATAGTTTCACGTGAAACTTTTTATTTATTGTATTGATTATCAATTAATTAACAACACTAATGCTTCGTCTTCAGCATCAGTCATCTGTTTTTTTTCTAGTACCGTCTTATCTTTAAAGCCGATGTAGTGCAACACCCCGTGAATCATCACCCTGTGTAATTCTTCATCAAAAGAGACTTTATAGTCTTTCGCGTTCTCTACCACCCTCTCAATAGAAATATAAATATCTCCGCTTATTAATTTTCCAATAGTATTGTCAAAACTAATAACATCCGTTAAGGTATCGTGTTGCAAAAAATCGATATTTAACTTGTGTAAATAAGCGTCATCACAAAATATATAATTAATCTCACCGATGGTAAATCCATGATTGTCAACAATCTTAGCAACCCAGTCCTCTAGGTGTGTTGTTTTTTTTAATTCAAAGAGGGTTTCGAAATTAAAGGTGATCATAATTAATTATTCTTAGTGTCTGAAAAGTAAGCCCTAACTTTCTTTTTATAATTTTGACGCAAAGGTAAGGATTGTCTGTTTAATATTTCTGTTTGATTATAAAACTGCTTTTGAAACTTGATTGCTTTAATTTTATTCTTTTGAAGACGAGTATCACTTGTTTTAGAAGTTCTCTGGTTATCCTTTCCTTGGTCTAGTGAGGCAGCGTTTAGCTTTAGTAAATCATAGGATAAGCGTTGCATTTTTTGTAGTGTTGAAAAATGAAACCCTTTCTCTAAAATTTCATTTTCTAAATCCTCCATGCTTTTTAGTGCTTTTCTTGCTGGAGCGCCAGCACCTCCTTTTTTATTTGATGCTTTTTTAAACTGATCTTGCAGTGCTTGTCGTAAAAAAGATTGTTGTTTGTAAATTTCATAAAGTTCCTCGTCAAGCGCATCTCCTGTACCGTTATTGTTCCCTTGTTCATTTTTAGACCCATCGCCCTTCTTTGATTTCTTTCCTTTATTTCCAGGTTGATCACCTTCTCGCTGAAAACCTTTCTTCAACCCCTGTTTCATTCTCTTAGTGAGCTCTCCTTGACTTTTAATGAGGTCTGGCAATCGAAACCCTGGACTTTTCTTCTTCTTTCCGGAGCCACTTTTCATAGACATAGCATTCTTCATATTGCTTAAGGTTGAACTTAAGTAATTTGCTAAATTATTGACAGCCATCATAACATAACGCTGATTTGAAGTACCTTTTGAAAACCTATTTTCTGAAAAATTATCTAAGGATTGATCTAAATTATAGTGCGTTGTAGATAAATCGTTGTTGATCGTTTCAGATAGCTTTGGCAGGCGCATGGATAAAACATAAAGACTGTCATCGATGTGTTTAAAATACGTTTTTAATTGATTTTGCTTTTTTAGGTCTTCGCCAAAATCTGGATGCACAGTAGATCGATCTGTAAAAGTGTTGATTAATTGTTCTTGTTTAAAAGAAAAGATGACTAAGTTTTCTAGTATTTTTCGAAGGTCATCTAGATTTTCCTCCATTGACTCTCCTTGCATTTGTTGCATTGCTTGTTCCATTTTAACACTCATGCTTTTTAGTTTGTTGGAGGCTTTTTTTTGAGACGCCTTGGCTCCTGAAAAATTTTCATTTAGGAGCTTCTTTTCCGCCTCTTTAAGGGATGAATCAATCGCTTTTTCTTCTTCTCCTAAGTCGGGAAGCTGCATGGGGTCTTTTAAGTTTATATTGTCTTTTATTAATTGTTTTAATTCTTCTTTAATTTTTTTAAACTCTTCGCTGATTTTATTTTGATCACCAATTAAAGGGGTCTTTTTATTAATTTCTTCTTGTTGTTTTTGAGATAACTTTTCAATTTTATTTGCAATCTGCATTGTTTTTTGCTCTATGTAAAAGCGTTTAGTTAGCTCTAAAATCCTAGTGAGACTTCTCTCTTGTTGTTGGTTTTGTTGCGCTAGTTCTTTTGCTTTTTTTAGGAGGTCGTTTTTATTGAGTTTCTCTGCTATTTTTTCGATTTCTCTTAAAAGTGTTTCTTTTTTTTGTGCGTTTTTCAACTCCTCTAAGCGCTGCTGTATTGCTTCTTTTTTACTTTTGAACTCCTGGTTTAGTGGTTCTTTTTTATCAAAAGTCTCTTCTAGTTTTGTTGTTTGACGCTGCATCATTTTAGAATATTTTTGCTGACGCTCAAGAATCTTTTCAAACTTATTTTTATCACTCCACCCTAACCTCTTTTTTGTTTGTACTTCGTTTTGAATTAAATTCAACTCTTGCTGAATTTGTTGCTGATTTTTTGAAAGGCGCTGCATGTTGTCAATAGCATTTCTTTGATTTTGCAACAACTCTTGCTGAATTTCTTCGCTTGTTTTTTTTCTAAAAGTAAACGACTTACTCATTGTTCTTTTGCTTCCGTTTATGGCGTCATTGTCAAAAACCTGAAAAAAGAATTGATAGCCAATTCCTTCTTTAAGGATGAATCCATTGGGAAATTGATAATAAAATGTTTGAATGTTATTCTTGTTGATTTGCAAATTTAGCTTTTGTTCTTTTTTAGGGTCCCCCTCTTCATGTGCCACTATTTGAAAACTACTAATTCCATAATCATCTGAGATCTGTCCTATAAATTCTGCTGTGTCTTGAGTTGTGCTGGTGCTATTCGTTTCAACATATATAGAAGGAGATGCGTCTTTAACAACCTCTACTTGAAACTGAAGTTTTTCAAAATCTTGTAAATAATTATTAGAAGAACTAATTTGATAATTAAGATCTCTTTTTACGATTTTTGAATATGCAAAACGTTGCTGAGTATAATTTTTAAAAAAAGATTTATTAGCGCTCGTGGTGAAAGCAATTGAATCTGTTTGAATTGCATCTACAGTCCATGTGACTTTTGTTCCTTCAGGTACGGAAATGTTTCCACAATTATCAATCTGTTCGTTTTGTCTATTAAGATAATTCGGATATTTTAAACCTAGAGAAATATTGTTAATTGTTGGGGTTTTTATAACTTTTACCTGATAACTCTTCGACTGAATTCCACCGGAAGCTAAGTAAAAAGAAAAGGAGTTTTGAACATTCGTAAATGTATAGACAAACGCTCCTTTGTTGGTGTTTTTTAAATAATATTGTTGACTTTTAAAATGAATATACGCCTCTTTAGGTCTTTCCGATCCTTCGATATTTACAAGGATGGTGATTGATTTTCCTTGAACGACCTCAAGATTGGGGTTTGACACATAAAAAGAAAATGGAGGGGGAGGAACATAAGCGGTTTTGAAATTAACAACTCGCTCAAAACTTTGTTTGAACAAGGAATGAGAGTCTGTAAAAACAATCCCTACCCAAACTAATAAAGGAAAAACTGCGTATTTTAAATATTTTTTATTTTGCTTAAAATCAACCGCATTTGAAAAAGAAAAAGCAGCTAATTCTGTTGATTTTTGATCAATACTTGCGTTTAATAAATCGGACTGAAGGTGGTTTTTTTTTAATTGTAAAACATTTAAAAGTTTGTCTTGGACCTCTGGAAAATGACGCCCAATCATTTTTGATGACTGCAGGTTTGTAATCCCTTTTTTTAAACCAATCAGCTTCAAAAAAGGAAAGGCTATAAAACGAATTAATAGAAAAAGCTCTACCCCAAGAAAAAAATAAAAAAGAAACGTTCTAGAGGTTGGTTTAAACCATAAAGAATGCTCTAAAAATAAAATAAAAAAAAGGTACAAAAAGCCAAAAGAAAAAAACAAAATCACCCCTTTTATCAACTCACTGGTGTAGTATTTACGCGTAAATTGATGTAATTTTATTTGTATGCTTTCAAAAGGATCCATAATCGTAAATAAAAATACTATTTTTAAAACGATGTAACAGCATAAATTTGTTAAAACCATTGCTTAATCAAGTGTGTTTAATAAAAACCCGTTGTTAAATCCTATAAATGAGGATGTTCTTTTATTTCGAATGAATAATTTCTCGGACAGTTGTCTTACTAAATGTATGTATGAAGCCTTTTCATAAACTCTTTTTTTTGTGCGTTTAGTAAAGTATCTTTACACCTTAAAATTTATCAAAGATGAAACCTAATATTCGTGTTCGTTTTGCACCCAGTCCAACAGGACCTCTTCACATTGGTGGTGTAAGAACTGCTTTATACAATTATTTATTTGCTAAAAAACACCAGGGAACTTTTGTCCTAAGAATTGAAGATACNGATCAAACTCGCTATGTTAAAAACGCAGAACAATATATAGTAGACGCTCTCGAATGGGCTAAGATTCCTTTTGATGAGGGGCCGGGAAAAAACGAAAAATTTGGACCCTACAGACAATCTGAAAGAAAAGGTCTCTATAAAGAATATGCCGACATCCTTATAAATTCAGGCTGGGCTTATTATGCGTTTGATACTTCAGAGCAATTGGATGAGCATAGAAAAGGGCATGAAGAAGCGGGGAAAACGTTTATATATAATTGGCACAACAGAGAAAAAGGGCGCTTGATAAATTCGCTTGTCCTGAATAAAGAGGAAGTAAAATCAAAAATAGACGCTGGAGAAAAATTTGTAATCCGATTTAAAAGCCCAGAAAATGAAAATTTACAAATGGAGGATGAAATTCGTGGGCAAATTTCAATTAATACGAACACTTTAGATGATAAAATTTTATTTAAAAGCGACGGAATGCCGACCTATCATTTAGCAAATATTGTTGATGATCATTTGATGGAAATTAGCCACGTAATTCGTGGAGAAGAGTGGTTGCCGTCAATGCCTTTGCATNTTTTNTTATACCGCGCATTTAATTGGGAGTGTCCAAAATTTGCACATTTGCCTTTNATTTTGAAGCCTGTAGGAAAAGGGAAGCTGAGTAAAAGAGATGGAGATAAACTAGGNTTTCCTGTTTTCCCTTTAGAATACACAAATGAAATCTCTGGTGAAGTTTCTCGAGGTTATAAAGAGGATGGATATTTTGCAGATGCTTTTATCAATATGTTGGCTTTTTTGGGTTGGAACCCAGGGACTGAGCAAGAAATATTTTCGATTAACAACCTTGTAGAATCCTTTGATTTAAAAAGGGTTGGTAAATCTGGTGCAAAGTTTANTGCAGAAAAAGCACAGTGGTTTAACCAACAATATATGCAAAGTAAAGAGTCAGATGAGTTGGCAAAAGCATACGCTCAAATTCTTAAAGAAAAAGGAATTACCAAAAATTCTGCGTTCATTGAAAAAGTTGTTTCTTGTGTAAAAGAAAGAGCAACTTTTGTGAGTGATTTTTGGAGCCTATCGTCATTCTTTTTCGAGGCTCCAACAACATATGATGCCAAAGCTTCTAAAAAAAACTGGAAAGAGGAAACAGCTGCGCTCATGGAAGAGTTAATATTAAAAATTTCGTCCATAACTGTTTTTTCCTCTGAAAATACAGAGAAAGAAATAAAAGAATGGATTTTAACAAAAGACATTGGTTTTGGAAAAGTAATGCAGCCTTTAAGACTCTCATTAGTTGGTGCCTTGAAAGGGCCTCATTTATTTGACATCATAGAGATGATTGGTAAAGAAGAAACAGTTCAAAGACTTAAAAACGCAATTAAAAATTTATAGCAATGAAAAAAANACTCTTTTANTTAATTTTANGCAGTTGTTTTACAGCTCAGGCGCAATATGGATATGGTAATGGTCAACGACAAAGACAGCGCCAAATGCAACCAATGCAGCCTCAACGAAAAGCTCCAGAGCCTAATTTTGAAGTAGAAAAATACATTGGAATTATCATTTACGATATTAAAAAAACCGCAAAAAAATCGGGTGTAAAATTAACTTCAGAAAAAGGAAAAGAATTCTCTAAAATAATAACGGATTACAACAAAAAAACNAAAGATATTAAAAGGATTAACAGTTTTTTACTCCGCGGCACTAAAGAAATGGTGGAAAATTTTCAAAAAACNGCAATGAAGAGTGGAGATTTTTCAAAACAAGCTACGATTCGAAAAGAAATGAATACCCGATTAAAACCGATTGGAGAAGTGATTAGGGAAGAAGATAAGAAACTAAATAAGGCTATTATAAAACTTCTTAATAAAAAGCAATATAAAAAATGGATTAAATACAATAGAAAAAAATACAAGAACTTTCCTAAAGAAGAAGATTAAATGCAATAAATAAATAAATGGTTTTGTATATTTACAATGAATCTTAATACTAAAAAATATGTTCTCTTTTACTTACATTTTAATCGTTTTAGTAGCATTGGTCATCTTTGCTTCTTTTTTTACAGTGAAACAACAGTCCGCTGCTGTCTTAGAGCGTTTTGGTAAATTTAANGCCATTAGACAGTCTGGATTACGCTTTAAAATACCNNTTATTGACANAATCGCTGGTAAATTAAGTTTAAAAATTCAACAGCTAGATGTAATTATAGAAACCAAAACAAANGATGATGTTTTTGTTAAGTTAAAAGTGTCTGTCCAATACAAGGTTATTTATGAAAAAGTATATGATGCTTTTTACAAACTAGACTATCCTCACGACCAAATTACATCTTATGTTTTTGATGTTGTAAGGGCAGAGGTTCCAAAAATGAAGTTGGATGATGTATTTGTAAAAAAGGATGATATCGCGATTGCTGTAAAATCGGAGTTGAATGAAGCGATGATGACTTATGGGTACGATATTATTAAAACATTGGTTACTGATATCGATCCAGATGCACAGGTTAAAGAAGCTATGAATAGAATAAATGCTTCAGAGAGAGAAAAAGTTGCAGCACAATACGAAGGGGATGCTCAGCGTATTTTAATTGTAGAGCGTGCAAAAGCAGAAGCAGAAAGTAAGCGATTACAAGGGCAGGGTATTGCCGATCAAAGACGTGAAATAGCTAGAGGTCTAGAAGAAAGTGTAGAGGTTTTAAATAAAGTAGGAATNAATAGNCAAGAAGCTTCTGCGTTAATTGTTGTGACCCAACACTATGACACACTTCAATCTATAGGACAGGAAACAAATAGTAATTTAATTTTATTACCTAACTCTCCTCAAGCAGGAAGCACAATGCTTAACGACATGGTTGCTAGTTTTACCGCAAGCAATCAAATTGGGGAAGCAATGAAAAACAAGAAAGTGAATAAAAAATAAGAAGAATTTTCTTACCAAAAAAAACTCAATTTGCTTGAACAAATTGAGTTTTTTTTTAAGCCACATAATCACGATAAGTGGTTATTTTTTTTCTTCTAACTTTTCTTCTGATTCTTCTTTAGCAGCATTCTTAAATTCTTTTATACCACTCCCTAAGCCTCTCATTAATTCTGGAATTTTTCTTCCTCCAAATAATAAAAGAATTACCACAATAATAATGATAACTTGAGGCATGCCTATCAATCCGAAATATATAACTAAACTGTTCATTTTTTTAAATTTAACCCAACAAATATACAAAAAAGGTTATGATTATAAGGCTTATTTCCTTCTTTGAATAATCCCTCCTAAAACTTTTTTGTTTTTTTGAACCTCAGGAGAACCCTTATAGAATATAGAACCTCCAAAATTTACTTTTGCACTCAATGTTTTTCCTGCAGATATTTCTGCTTTTGCCCCAGTGCCTGAAAACACATTTGAATTACCTGTTACGTTTAATCCAAAGCCATTATAAACACCATATAAGTCAATATTTACAATTTGAGACTCAGATGCTCCTGTTAGTTTAATAACACCCCCTGAGGAGGCTCTTATGTTAAGATGTGTCACTTTTAGAGTTAAGTCTATAAAAGCTCTTTCTTGTGAATTTACTTTTAATTTTTCTTGATGAAACTCTTTCCCTGTTATAATTGATCCTTCATTAGCATCAATAACATCTATATTTGAGTTATAATATAGTGTTATAAAAACCTTTCCTTTTCCATAATTATTTTCTGGCTTTAAGGAAAAAGGTAAGGATAATTTTAAAACACCGTTTACATTTTTTATTTTTACTTTTTCTGATTTTTCTCCTTTAATTTCTATTTTTTGCTCATTTGATTGAAGTAATAGAACCTCAATACCGTTATAAACTTTAAGAATAGAATAATCTCCTANAGCTTTCTTTACAACTGTTTGAGANTGGATCGAATGAGTTAACGATATTATTAAAATTAGGAGTGTTTTTTTCATTTTTTTTTATTAAATAAGTATATAAGCTAAAAGCTGTTTTCTTTTTTTTATTGTTCGTTGCTAGTAAAATTTATTCTTCTATTAAATAAAAGTCTAAATGTTTCCGTTCCAAATCTGTGTGTTTAACTTTTACCCTAACATCATCTCCTAATTGATAAAGGTGTTTTGTATTTTGTCCTATGATTGCATATTGTTTTTCATCAAAAACATAATAATCACTTTTTATATCTCTAATCCTAACCATTCCTTCACACTTGTTAGATTTAATTTCTACATAAATTCCCCACTCTGTAACTCCTGTAATCACACCTTCAAAAACCTCATCTTTGTGGTTTTGCATGTATTTTACTTGCATGTATTTTATGGAAGAACGCTCTGCTTTACTTGCTAGTTCTTCTCTTTTGGAAGAATGTTTTGATTTTTCTTCAAACAATTCTGATTTTGGTGTTTCTCCTCCCTCTAAATAATGCTGAAGCAAACGGTGGGTCATTACATCAGGATAACGTCTAATAGGGGATGTAAAATGACTGTAGTAATCAAAAGCCAATCCATAATGACCTATATTTTGTGTAGTATAAACTGCTTTAGACATTGTTCTTATGGTTAAGGTCTCAATCATATTAGATTCCGCTTTACCAGCTACATCTTTTAATAATTTATTTAATGATTGTGAGGTTGTTTCTTTGGTGTCTGTATTTATTTTATACCCAAACTTATCAATCATATTTTGTAATGACGCTAATTTCTCTACATCTGGTTCATCATGAACTCTATAAATAAATGTTTTATTAGTTGCTTTTCCTTTGGATAGACCAATAAATTCGGCAACTTTTCTATTTGCTAATAACATAAACTCTTCGATTAATTTGTTAGCATCTTTAGATTTTTTAAAGAAAACACCTATGGGATTTGCTTGTTCATCTAAGTTAAATTTTACTTCAACCCTATCAAAAGAAATAGCTCCTTCTTTCATTCTTTTTTTTCGAAGAATTTTAGCTAATTCATCTAGCTTTAAAGTAGCCTGTACTATTGCTGGTGTTACCTCATATTCTTTATCAATGATAGAAATATCAGATGGCATTGTATAACTAAGATTAATATCAGATGATTTACAGTTTTCTATGATAGATTGTGCTTCTTCATAAGCAAAACGTTGATCTGAATAAGTAACTGTTCTTCCAAACCATTTGTTTATAATTTGTGCTTTTTCATTGATTTCAAAAACTGCAGAAAAGGTTAATTTTTCTTCATTTGGTCTCAAAGAACACACTCCATTACTTAACATTTCAGGTAACATAGGTACTACTCTATCCACTAAATAAACAGAGGTTGCTCTTTTGTAAGCCTCATCATCTAAAATAGTTTTTGATTGAAGATAATGAGAAACATCTGCTATGTGAATTCCGATCTCATAATTGCCATTTTTTAATATTGTAAATGACAATGCATCGTCAAAATCTTTTGCGTCTCTTGGATCTATTGTAAAGGTTAAATCTTGTCGCATATCTCTACGTTTAGAAATCTCTTTTTGAGTGATTTCTATTGGTAAATTTTTTGCTTCTTTTTCTACTTCAGTTTCAAATTCAAATGGTAAATCATATTCTAATAAAATAGAATGCATTTCGGTATTATGATCACCAGGTTTTCCTAAAATTTTAGTAATTTTTCCAAAAGGATTTTTTGAGTTTTTAGGCCAATCTGAAATAGTTGCCTGAACCTTATCTCCGTCTTCTGCACCATTAATTCGATTTTCTGAGATAAAAATATCTACATACATTTTATGATTGTCTGGAATTACAAATCCAAAATTTTTATTTTTATTTATTTGTAAAACACCTACAAAATCTGTTTTAGCACGTTTTAAAACCTCAACAACTTCCCCTTCTAATTTTTTCCCATTTCTTTTCTTATAAACAAATACTTTCACGGTATCTTGGTGTAGCCCTTTGCTTATATTTATTTTTGGAATAAAAATATCATCTTCATAATCCTCTGAAATAAAATATCCATTTCCATTAGATGTAACATCTAAAGTTCCAATAGAATATTTTCTATCTACATTTACTTGAAACTTTCCTCTTTCTACTTCTTTAATTTGTTTAGAGGCGGTTAATTCTGCTAACTTTTTNATTAATTGAGTTTTTCCATCAGTGTGNTGGATTTTAAGTTTTGCAGCAATTTGTTTGTAGTTATAAAACTTTTGACTGTCTTCTTTTAGAATTTTAAATATATTTTTAGTTAAATCTTTTACGATATTTCCTTTCTTTTTATAAATTCCTTTCTTTTTTCTTGACATTAATTCTTACTTGTTATTTTATGATACCAAATTACAATTATTTAATGTAATTATTAATTTTAAAAAAGATATCTAATCTATTGTTGTATTTTGGTAATATGATAAATAATTACTTATGGTTAATACTTGGTTTATAATAGTAAACCCTATTGCGGGTAATTTAAAATTTTCTAGTAAATGGAGTGAAATTCAGTTATTACTTGATGTTAGAAAAATAAACTATTCTTTTGCTGTCACATTATATTCTAGACATGAAGTTGAACTAGTACAAAATGCTATTCAAAAGGGTTTTAGAAATATTATTTCGGTTGGTGGAGATGGTACGTTACATCATGTAGTAAACGGAATAATGATACAAAGGTATGTAAAAAGTTCTGATATAACTATTGGTGTGATCCCTTTAGGTACGGGTAATGATTGGATTAAAACATATAATATTCCTAATAATGTAGAGAAAGCAATAGAATTAATACATCAAAAAAAAACAATTCTTCAAGATATTGGTGTTGCAAATACAGGAAATAGTAACGTTTCTTATTTTAATAATGTTGCGGGTTTAGGTTATGATGGTTATACCGTTAACAAACTAAAAAAGCTAAAAAAATTTGGTGCTGTAGCTTATTTATTGAGCGGATTAGCGGGTTTTTTATTTTATAAAAAAACTGTATTTAAAATTAATTTTAATAGTAAATCAATAGAGACCAATTGTTTAATGACAATGGTTGGAGTTTGTAAATTTTCTGGAGGTGGAATGCAATTTACAAAAGATGTAAATACTACTGATGGTTTGTTTGATATTACCATCTTTAAAAATTTAAATATGTTTGATCTAATCTCTAATATCAAAAAACTGTATAACGGACATATTGTGCATCATAAAAAAGTGGAAACTTATAAAACGGACCTAATAACTGTAATTCCCCAAGCTTCAAAACCTTATATTCAAGCAGACGGTGAATTAATAGGTGTTGGGAAAGTCACTTTTAAAATTATTTCAAAAGCAATCAATTTTGTAATCCGTTAGATTTTTAAACTTATAAACATTCTATATAATAATACTATTTATTTNAAAAAAATTTAAAAAAGTATGATGTTTATAATAGTATGTGAATAGCTGCTATAATTTTATTGTTTTTTATTTTATTATATCATTTATTAAAAAATATCTACAGTATGTTAGATTGTTAAATACTTAATAATCAATTAAATTTAAGAGTTATTAACAATAAATATAAAAGCAATTAACTTAAAATTCTTAATAGTTTGTATTATCAATTCTGTAAATAAATAACTGTTTTAATGTTGATAACCTTTTATGAAAAACTCATAAAAAAAGTTGTGTAATTAAACCCTTTGTTTGTATTATAATTTTTTTCTAATCTACCTAAAAAACTTGTAAAAATTTACAGATACTTTTTAACATTCTGATAAAATACTTAAATAGTTCAAAACTAAATAGTTATTTAAAAAGCTAATTTTTTAGTTGTTTATAACAGTTGTTCATTGTTAATTTCTGTATTTTTGTAAACACAACTTAATTAAAATCAATCTATTATGATAATTGCTATTGGAAATGATCATGCAGGAACAGCATATAAATTTGAAATTATAAAGTATTTAAAAGAAAAAGGGTATGAAATTTTAAATTTTGGAACTGATTCAAATAATTCAATGGATTATCCAGATGCAATACACCCAACAGCTTCTGCAGTTGAAACTGGAAAAGCAGTTTTAGGTATTATTCTTTGTGGAAGTGGAAATGGTGCACAAATGACCGCCAATAAACACCAAGGTATTAGAGCAGCATTATGNTGGAACAATGAATTAGTAAGATTAACAAGACAACATAATAATGCAAATATTTTAACAATTCCTGCACGTTTTGTTTCTTTACAACAAGCTATTGGTTTTGTAGATATATTTCTTTCAACAGAATTCGAAGGAGGGCGTCATGGCGTTAGAGTTGATAAAATTTCTTGTGCGGGTTAATGGAGTATTTCGTAAAAAAATTTTCAGAATTAACCACAACAGAACTATATAAAATACTACAATTACGTTCTGAAGTTTTTGTTGTCGAACAAGATTGTATCTATCAAGATTTAGACTTTAAAGATCAAAAGTCACTACACATTTTAGGTGTAAAAGACAATAGTATTGTTGCTTATACAAGGATTTTTAAACCAGGGGATTATTTTGACAATGCAAGTATTGGTAGAGTGGTTGTAGCCTCTTTAGAAAGAAAAAACAATTATGGTCACGAGGTAATGAAGGCATCTATACAAGCAATTAAAGATTATTTTAAAGTTGATAAAATTACTATTTCTGCACAAGTGTATTTAAAAAAATTCTACGAATCACATCAATTTAAACAAGTGGGGGTTTCCTATTTAGAAGACGGAATACCACATATTGAAATGTTAAGAAACTAAATTTTCAACCTCTATAACTTTACCTACTTCTAAGTTGCTTAATTTAATGTTTCCAATTCTAACACGTATTAAACGGAGNGTTGGAAAACCGACGGCAGCNGTCATTTTTCTAACTTGCCTAAATTTTCCTTCTTTGATAATTACTACCACCCAACTCGTTGGACCGTGTCTTTCATCTCTGATTTTTTGACTTCTTAAAGGAAATTTTGGATCCTCTATTGTAAAGGCTACACTTGGTTTTGTTGTGTATTTTTTTCCATCAAAACCGATTTCCACCCCTTTTTTTAATTTTTCTACAGCTTCTTGGTTTATTTTTCCATCAACCTGTACATAATATTCTTTTTCATATTTAGTACTTCTAATTTCTTCTGATACTTTTCCATTGGTTGTTAGGAGAAGTAGCCCCTCTGAAGCAACATCCAACCTGCCAATCGCCATAGTTCCNNTAGGAAAATTGTATAATTCGCCCAATAGTTTTTTCTTCCTTTTAGCCGGGTTTATAAATTGAGAGATCATTCCCCAAGGCTTGTGAATGATAAAATGACGGTGTTTTTTGGTCAAAATTTAATATTTTACTTTTTTAAACGAACTAGGACAATAGTACAAAAATGTAGGTTATTTTTTTGTAACTTGTGGCTCTTATTTAAAACAACAGACAGAAATACTTATGGCAGCAGACAAAGAAAAAGCAGCAAAATTAAAAGCACTACAACTAACCTTAGATAAATTAGATAAAACATACGGAAAAGGCTCTGTAATGAAATTAGGAGATGTTGTTACTGAAGAGGTAGACGCAATTTCATCCGGTTCTTTAGGATTGGATTTAGCTTTAGGTGTTGGAGGGTATCCAAGAGGTAGGGTTATTGAAATATACGGACCAGAGTCTTCAGGAAAAACAACATTAACACTTCATGCCATTGCAGAAGCTCAAAAAGCAGGAGGAATAGCCGCTTTCATTGATGCGGAACATGCTTTTGATAAATTTTATGCAGAAAACCTAGGAGTAGATATAGATAATTTAATTATTTCTCAACCAGATCATGGAGAACAGGCCCTTGAAATTGCAGAAAATTTAATTCGTTCAGGCGCAATAGACATTGTTGTTATAGATTCTGTTGCCGCGTTAACTCCTAAATCTGAAATTGAAGGAGAAATGGGTGACTCTAAAATGGGACTTCATGCCCGTTTAATGTCTCAAGCATTGCGTAAATTAACAGGTACTATTTCAAAAACAAATTGTACGGTTATTTTTATCAATCAATTGAGAGAAAAAATTGGGGTTATGTTTGGTAATCCTGAAACAACAACAGGAGGAAATGCATTAAAGTTTTATGCCTCTGTGCGCCTAGACATTCGACGAAGAACACAAATTAAAGACGGCGATAAGGTAATTGGAAACAGCACTAAAGTTAAAGTGGTAAAAAATAAAGTTGCACCTCCTTTTCAGATTACAGAGTTTGACATCATGTATGGACTCGGAATCTCCAAAGTTGGAGAAATTTTAGACATTGGTGTAGAGCTAGGAATTGTTAAGAAAAGCGGTTCGTGGTTTAGTTATGGAGAAACAAAACTAGGCCAAGGAAGAGATGCTGTAAAAGGATTGATAAAAGACAACCCTGAACTAGCAGAAGAGCTTGAAGCAAAGATTAAGAGTGCGATAGAAAATCAAGAATAGAAGGTTTTAAAAGGATTAAAATTTACTATTATTAACTGCTATAGGTATTTTACTTATAGCAGTTTTTTATGAAAAAAAATATGATTGAAATTTCTCAAAACATNCAATTAAAAAAAATTAGAAATAGCGATGCAGATTTTCTTTTTAGATTAATGAAAGAAATATATACCAGTGCATACAGTCATTTTTGGGAAGACAATGGGGCGTGGTATGTGAATTCACAATACTCAAAGGAAGTTGTTTTAAGAGAAATACAAGAACCAAAAACAGATTATTACTTTGTGCTTTTCAAAGAGGTAATCGTCGGAGTTTTCAGGGTTGTTTGGGATGAAACACTAAAAGGTTTTTTGGAACAACCTCAAGTAAAATTACACCGAATTTATTTAAGTAATGAAACACAAGGAATAGGCCTAGGTAAAACACTACTTTCTTGGCTTGAGGGAGAGGCAATAAAAAAAGGATATCAAATGATTTGGTTAGACGCAATGGACCAACATGCGCAGGCACTTCAATTTTACAAAAAGCAAGGATATACATACCACTCTCATGAAATTTTACCCTTCAACCTGCTGTATGAAAAGGTTAGAAAAATGAATCAACTCTACAAGGTTTTAAATAGATGATCTAATTCGTAGGAGTAATTTTGTTTTTATACACCAGTNCTTCCAAAACCACTTTCTCCGCGCTTTGTCTCTTCTAAAACATCCACTACTTCCCAAGTTAGACGCGCGTGCTTTGCTATAACTAATTGTGCAATTCTTTCTCCATCTTTTATGTAAAAGTCTTCATTAGATAAGTTTACCAAAATAACTCCTATTTCCCCCCTATAATCTGCATCGATGGTTCCTGGAGAATTTAATACAGTAATTCCTTTTTTAGCAGCCAGACCACTTCTAGGCCTCACTTGTGCTTCGTAACCAACAGGAAGCGCTATAAATAAACCTGTTTTTACAACAACCCTTTCTAGTGTTTTTAATATGATTGATTCATTAATATTTGCTCTTATGTCCATTCCAGCAGCACCTTCTGTTTCATAACTTGGTGTTGCGTGCTTAGATTTGTTTATAATTTGTACGTTCATGGTTTGTGGGTTCAATAAAAAGCGGATTATTAAAAAGGATAAAATAATTAAAAAATTCTTCATTAAAGTGGTGACAACACGAGAAATCAACCCCTCAAAAAAAGAGGATTTAAAGAAGCAAATATAATAATAAGCAAATGCTTTCATCCATCGTTAATACTTTTATTACTTTTGAAGTTAAATTTTACAGATAAATGAAGGAACAAAATAAAATAGCGGTCTTAGGCGGAGGAAGTTGGGCAACTGCAATTGTAAAGATATTGAGTGAAAATTTAGACACAATTGGTTGGTACATGAGAAACGAACAAGCAATTGATCATATTATAGAAAACGAACACAACCCAAATTATCTTCAATCAGCAGAATTAAATGCAAAACAATTAGATCTTTCAAGTAATATAAGCGAAATCGTTGCAAATTATGAGATTCTTATTTTTGCGATTCCTTCTGTATTTTTAACGAGTGAATTAAAAAAACTAAACACCTCAATTAAGGATAAAATCATTTTTTCAGCAATTAAAGGGATTGTTCCTGAAACAGGACTAATTATAGGAGAACACTTTCATAAAGTATTTAATATTCCGTTTGAAAACATTGGTGTTATNACAGGGCCTTGTCACGCAGAAGAGGTTGCAATGGAGCGATTATCCTATTTAACAATCGCTTGTCAAGATGAAAANAAAGCTNTTTTAATAGAANAATCATTGCGTGGTTGGTATATAAAAACAAAAATTTCAGACGACATTATTGGTACAGAATATGCCGCCATGTTAAAGAATATTTATGCAATCGCTGCCGGAATTGCACATGGATTAGGATATGGAGATAACTTTCAAGCGGTTTTAATGAGTAATGCAATTCGCGAGATGAAACATTTTATAAAAAAGGTTCATAAAATGAAACGAAACATTAATAATTCTGCTTATTTGGGCGATTTATTAGTCACAGGGTATTCGCTCTTTAGTAGAAACCGCCAATTTGGAAATATGGTTGGTAAAGGGTATACAGTGAAGTCGGCACAAATAGAAATGAGTATGATTGCAGAAGGCTACTACGCTACGAAAAGCGCTTTTAAAATTGCTAAAGACAATTCTTCTTGTACCCCAATTATTGATACTGTTTATCAGGTATTATACGCGGCTAAGAACCCCAAAAAAGAATTTAAGAAATTGACAGATAAATTAAATTAAATGTTTAATTTTGAACATTAATGTAAGGTATTAAACAAACACAATGAAAACAATACAAGAGGTTGTAGAAACTACCATTAGAAAAACACCCTTTATAGAAGAAGCGCTGCATGAAAAATTAATCAACGTTTCTTCATTGGCGAGAATTATTTTACCAGAAGTTTCATCTGTCTTGAAAAAAAACGTAAAGGTTGGTGCTGTTATGATGGCTATTAATCGACTATCACCAGCCAGTGAATTGCGTATTAGAAAAAACATTAAAAAACTATCTTTAGATTTAGGTGATGTGATTGTCCGATCAGACCTTTGTGATTTCACTTTTAAAAACACGCCTTCGTTGTTAAAAGAAATTGCAAAGATTTTGACAAAGTCGTCAGAAAACACAGATTATTTTTTGACGGTTTCACAAGGTATTTTTGAAACTAATATTGTGACAAGTAAAAACCTTCAGCCATTTGTTCGTCAAATTTTTGAACAAGAAATCCTAACAAATAGCATGTTAGAGCTTGCTTCCATCACGATAAAATTACCAAAAGAAAATTTAGAACAATCCGGAGTTTATTATTTTATTTTAAAACAACTAGCTTGGGCGGANATTCCTTTACAAGAAATTATTTCTACCACAAATGAGATGACAATTGTCGTTAAAGAGGAAGANATCAACCAAACNTTCTCAATCTTAATGGATATGAAATTAAGCTAAAAATGAGGAGAGATGACCCCTATGCAGCGCTTCGAATAAAAGAGTTTAATGTTTTTTTGCTTGTTCGATTTTTACTTGTTTTTGGGTGGTCTATGCAATTTATTGTCATAGAATGGCAGGTGTACTCTATTACAAAAGACCCTTTATCTCTTGGAATAATTGGATTAATGGAAATTATTCCTGCATTTACCATGGCGTTATTTGCTGGCCANATTGTAGATCAAAGAGAAAAAAGAAATCTTCTTGCTGTTTGTACAGCTGCTTTTTCACTTATAAGTCTGGGTCTTTTTNTGTTAACCACACAAAANGTTNTTGAAAATTGGTCTGTAGACGCTGTCTTATACGCGATCTATGGATTGGTTTTTTTTGGAGGGTTTTTACGATCATTTTTTGGCCCTACAATCTTTTCTTTAGTCGCCTTATTGGTTCCCAAAAACATATATCATAACGCCGCAATTTGGAGTACAAGTACCTGGAAATCAGCAGCTGTTTCTGGAGCTCTTTTTGGAGGGTTTTTTATAAGNTGGATAGGTGTTGATAAGACTCTTTGTGTTGTTTTTATTTTGGTAATTTTATCTTTTATCATTCTTTTTCAGATACAAAGGAAACCAGTTCTTAATAAGAAAATAGGGGAGCCTATGAAAGAAAGCCTGCAAGCAGGGGTAAAGTTTGTTATTCAAAACAAAGCAATTTTAGGAGTCCTAACCCTAGACATGGTTGCTGTTTTGTTTGGGGGAACCGTTGCTATTTTATCTGTTTTTGCACAAGATGTTTTAAAGATTGGNCCTTCAGGATTTGGGGTTTTAAATGCTTCTATTTCTTTAGGAAGTATTTTAACAATGTTNATAACNACATACATCCCAATCAATAAAAAAACAGGAAAAAAAATGTTGATTTCAGTTTTTGTTTTTGGACTAAGCATTATTGCTTTTGGGNTGTCATCTATATACTGGGTNAGTGTTCTTGCTCTCTTTGTGAGTGGTGCCGCAGATGGGATTTCTATGGTTATTCGACAAACTATTTTACAGATAAAAACACCCGACGAAATGAGAGGAAGAGTTTCTTCTGTAAATTCTATGTTTGTGGGCTCTTCAAACGAACTTGGGGCTTTTGAAAGTGGCCTAGCAGCAAAAATAGCAGGACCCGTAACCGCTGTTGTCTTTGGCGGAATTATGACCATCATCACAACCATTGTTTCAGGAGCCTTAAACCCCACTCTAAGAAACTTAGATTTAAGTAAAGAAACGAAAGGCAACTAAAAAAGGAGCAACTCTTGAGAGCTGTCAAATAGTGTTAAGCTGTTAAGGCATAAATACGAAGTGCGTAAAATTAACAAAATTATTATTTACGAAACCTTGCAATATCTTTAACAAAAGCCTGCTCAAATCAAGTTCCTACTCGAAAAAAAAGCTAATTTTTAAGAAATGTTAAAAAAAGTTAAATATTAAACCATAAATATAAAATGTTTTAATTTTATAAAAAATAATTTATTAATGAAACACTTTAGTAGTTTTAAGAATTTTTCGTCTAAAAAATCACTTTTTTTTTTAATACTTATATGTCATACTGCTTTTTCTCAAACCCCTGAAGAAAGAAGCGCAATTACGAAAGAGTATGATTTAATAAAATTACAAAACATCGAAGAGGGGTTTTATAAAACAACTTATGAACAAAAAGAAAAGGCGATCATGCTTGCCAAAAAAAATGGCTGGAAATTAAAATACACAGATTCGAAAGGATCCAAATATGAGTTAATGAAACTTACTAAAGACGGGTCCCCTATTTATTTTAAAACCCATAATTTGGACGCAGCGGTTTCTACAAGAGCAAATTTTTTACACAATGATGGAGGTCTTGGCTTGGATGTCGAAGGTCAAGAAATGACAGTTCATGTTTGGGACGAAGGTATTGCAAGAGCAACTCACCAAGAATATGACGGAGATGGAGGATTCGATAGATTTTCAGTAGGAGACGGCACAACTGAATTAGATTTTCACGGAGCCCATGTCATGGGAACGATCATTTCCTCTGGTATAGATTCACAAGCAAAAGGGATGGCGCCCAAAGCAAAAGGGATTGGATATGATTGGAACAATGTAGAATCTGAGGCGGCTGCCGCAGCAGCAAATGGAATGTTACTTTCTAATCACTCTTATGGTTTTGCAGTTAGAAATGATGCAGGGGAGCCTCAACTTCCAGCATATTATTTCGGTGCATATATCGACTATGCCAAAGATTGGGACAATATTTTGTATAATGCTCCTTATTATTTAATGGTTACTTCTGCAGGAAATGACGGAAACGATAATTCTGCAAACACATCGCCTTTAGAAGGCAACAGTTCTTACGACAAGTTATCAGGTGATAAGATAGCCAAAAACAATATGGTTGTTGCTAACGCACAAGATGCGATCATAAATTCTGATGGAACTCTGAATTCAGTGACAATAAGCTCATCAAGTTCTGAAGGCCCCACAGATGATTTAAGAATTAAGCCTGATATTACAGGAAATGGGACCGGTTTATATTCGACTTATGACGGTACAGATGATGCATACAATACCATTTCAGGAACATCAATGTCATCACCAAACATAACAGGTTCTTTATTGTTACTTCAACAATATTATAATGAAACATATGGTAATTTTATGAGAGCCTCCACGTTAAAAGGCCTAGCACTTCATACTGCAGATGATTTTGGTACAGTGGGACCAGATGCAGTTTCAGGCTGGGGGTTAATGAACACTAAAAAAGCCGCAGAAACGATTACTAAAAAAGGATTACAATCTGTTATATCTGAAATAGAATTAACACAAGGAAGCACGTATTCTATTGTTGTAAAATCTGACGGCGTAGAACCTTTATTAGCGTCAATATCTTGGACAGATATGCCTGGAACGGAAAACACAGGAGAGGCAAATGATTCAACCCCAGTTTTGGTAAATGATTTAGATATAAGGGTTACTGAAAATTCAGAGACATCAACTTCTTTTATGCCTTGGAGACTTGCCTCTGCAACTACAAATGAAAAAGCAGACAATATTGTAGATCCTTTCGAAAGAGTTGATGTAGAAAATGCTCTTGGAGAATACACTGTTACTATTTCTCATAAAGGTTTTTTAGAAGGCGGGTCTCAAAAAGTATCTCTGATCGTTACCGGGGTCTCTTCAGGAATTGCGTTATTCACAGAAGTAAATACCAAAATCACTTGTGATGACATAGAAACGTTTGATTTTAATTTTATAGAAACAATAGGAGGAACTACGTCTTTTTCAATAGATGGTTTGCCTGAGAATGCAATTTTCGATTTATCTGACAGCGCATTAGATACGGATGGATCTTTGACAGTGACATTCGGAAATTTAAATAATGTTGCCCCAGGAATCTACGCAATCAACGTTAATGGTAAAAACGGAACGGAAANAACAACAACTCCTATCGAGTTAAGGGTTTTAAGTGAGTTTTTCTCAGAAACAAAGACCGCTCCAGCATCCCCCTCCAACGGCTTGTCCGGGGTTTCTACATCAGGAATTTCGCTTTCTTGGGACAAGGACATTAATGCTGAAAGCTATTTAGTAGAAGTTTCAAAGAGCCCATCTTTTGACACTATTTTGTTTTCTAAAAAAGGGATAGAATCATCGTTTTCTATTCGAGCGTTGGAATCAGCAACAGTTTATTATTGGAGGGTAAGGCCCGAAAATACCTGNGCATCAGGAAGCTTCTCTTTAACGNATAGTTTTCAAACAGGTATTAGTNATTGCTCAAACACGTATGAAGCAACAGATTTTTCTTCAGCAACAATCCAGACCGCTGAAAATTTAGAAGATATTTTTGTTCCTATTACCGTAACAGATAACTTAATTATAGAAAAGATTTTGGTTGCAGTAGACATTTCTCATACATATGTTGCGGACATGACAATCAAGATAGAAGGTCCGAGCTTCACTGAAGTCAGCCCTACTCAAGTAACCCTGCTTTCAAATAAATGTCAAGGAGGGGACGATGTCAATGCTATTTTTGATGATGCTGCAAATCCATTAAACTGTAATGTTTCAGCCCCTGTAATTTCAGGGTCCATTGCTCCAGCAAATAATATGAGTTTGCCTTTTGCAGGGAAAAACGCGATTGGAGAGTGGAAATTAAGAGTAAATGATTCTTATGATGAAGACGGCGGTCAGATAAATTCCGCAAGTATTACAGTTTGTACTTTAGACGTGATTACAACCAACCCATCATTAACTAATTCTGAAATTGTTGTTGATAAAAACACTACCCACACCATCTCTAGTGACGAAATTAAAGGGACGACAACTTCAGAACTATCAAACATTGATTTTAAGTTGATAACAACCCCTTTAAAAGGGCGCATAGAAAAGCAGGGTGTTGTATTATCTGCTGGAGATGTGTTTACTCAAAGGCAAATTGCACTAGGCTTTATAACATACGTAAACACAGAGGTTAATTCCTTTAATGATGAGTTTAAAGTTGATTTAATTAGCGTAACAAAAGGGTGGCTGCCAAACCAAACGATAAAGATTAGAGAAACAACAGCCCTAAGTTCTTCAGAAATCTTTTTAGAAGGAGTTGTTCTCTGGCCAAACCCTGCTAAAAATGTATTTACAATACAGTTACCTAATTCTGATACTAAAAAAGTAAGTATTGGGTTGTTTGATTTACAAGGAAGACAAATTCTAAAATCTTTTGAAGCGTCAAAAACGAATACTTTTACCAAGGAAATAAATGTTGAAAATATTGCTGCAGGAATGTACCTGTTAACGATTCAACAAGGAAACAAAAAAGCAACCAAAAAGATCATGGTTTCAAAATAGCCTCCCAATAGAATAAATCAAAAAACCAGCATATATGCTGGTTTTTTGATTTATAGAAATTAATTCTTTTATTAAAACAGCTTTTCCTCTTCTAAAAACACGAGTAGTATCAAATATAATTTTCAATTTAATCCTTATCTTTCGAGAAATGATTTTTTATGGAGTATGGATTTCTTTCAATAATACCGCCAATTGTAGCCATTGTCTTGGCGCTAAGAACAAAGCAAGTGTATATTGCCTTATTATTTGGCATATGGTTTTCTTGGTTCATCATAAATGACTGGAATTTTTTAGAGGGAACGATTGCTATGATTGAGGGAATGGTGACTGTTTTTCAATCCGAGGGAAATACAAGAACAATCATGTTCAGCGCTCTAGTCGGTGCATTGCTGATTTTTATTCAATATTCTAAAGGGGTAGAGGGTTTTATTCAGCTCATCAATAGAAAACTAATAAAACTTGAAGATAAAAAAGCGGGCTACAGTAGAGTAATGGTTCAGGTTTTAGCTGCTTTTACAGGGTTATTACTGTTTGTAGAAACAAGTATAAGCGCCCTAACTGTTGGTGCTTTATATAGGCCAATTTTTGATAAATTAAAGATTCCAAGAGAAAAACTAGCCTACATTGCAGATGCAAGTTCAGCCCCTTCATCTATTTTAATCCCTTTTAATGCTTGGGGAGCTTTTATTATGGGGCTACTGTTAACACAGGGGGTTGATAACCCTTTTTCTGTCATGCTAGCTTCTATAAAATATAATTTTTACCCCTTATTAGCGATCGCTATTGTTTTCATTATTATTCTTACAAAAAAGGATTTTGGGCCAATGAAAAAAGCAGAAAAAAGAACGAAGGAAACAGGCCTCCTAATGAACCCAAACTCTAAACCATTGGTTTCTGATGAAATCACCTCGTTTCCACCAAAGAAGGAATTCAGGCAAAAGCATATAATATGATTGTTCCGCTCTTGATCATGGTTTTTATGATGCCAGTAAATTTGATATACACAGGCTGGAATTCTGTTCAAACCTCCTCTTCTTTTTTTAATCACGCAATGGAAGCAATAGGAAAAGGCTCAGGGTCTTCTGCTGTTTTATATGCTGTAATTACGGCATTGTTGGTTGCTATGGCAATGTACTTTATACAAGGAATTATGAAGCCCAAAGAAGCGGTAGCACTAACGTTAAAAGGAATTAGTGAGTTGATGCCTCTTGCGTTGTTAATGTTGCTGGCCTTTGCGATTGGCGACGCTTGTAAAGAACTAGAAACAGGGGTGTATATTGCAAACGTAACAAAAGGTTGGCTGTCACCAGAATTATTGCCAGCAGTTGTTTTTATAATTAGTTCTTTTATCGCTTTTTCTACTGGAACCTCATGGGGAACATTTGCAATTATGTTAGCTATTTCTATTCCTATGTCAAATATTCACGGAGCAGACCTTACAATAATTGTTGCTGCTACTTTGGGAGGAGGAGTTTTTGGAGACCACTGTTCACCAATTTCAGACACCTCCATTATTTCATCTATGGCCTCTGCAAGTGATCACATAGATCATGTAAAGACCCAATTACCCTATGCGCTTATAGGTGGATTAATTACGACTGCTTTGTATGTACTGATTGGATATTTAGGCTAGTATAATTTTTTCCTTTTGGTAAAATTATCAAGAAATCTTAACTCGATAAAACCCCCCTTTTTTTAATTTCAGGAATCATGCGTAATACCCCTTCTTTAATAGTGTTCTGTTTAAAAATAAAGGTTTTTTCATAAAGGGTGTTTTCCTCAAAAAAAGAAACTTGAAAACGATTGTTTAATTTGAACAAGTCCGGTTGAATCAGTTCAATTTTAGCAAAAGAATTTGCTGGTAAAAGGGTTATTTTTTTACGCAATACAGAAGTGGTCTTTGTTTCAGAGAAGCCTTGAGAAACAATGACCATCATTTCTAAGTCAGTGTTTTTATTGTTAATGACATATACATTCCAATCATCTGTTTTATAAATGTCATTATATTCGAAAACAACGGCAAGGTGCACATTTTTAACCTCAGGTATTTGAATGTCTTTTTTCATGTGTATTGAGCTTGTTTGCGTTTCAAAATTGCGAAAAGAAAGGGATTAAATCACAGATTTAAATTGTTCTAAGAAACGCTTATCGTTTTCATAAAACATTCTGATATCAGGAATTTGATAGAGAAGCATTGCGATGCGCTCTATTCCCATTCCAAAGGCGTAGCCAGAGTATTTAGTAGGATCAATATTAGCGTTTTTTAAGACATTCGGATCCACCATACCACAACCCATAATTTCAAGCCATCCAGTTCCTTTTGTAATTCTGTAGTCGGTTTCAGTTTCTAAACCCCAATAAATATCTACTTCTGCGCTTGGTTCAGTAAAAGGAAAATACGAAGGACGTAGCCGTATTTTAGATTTTCCAAACATTTCTTTTGTAAAATACAAAAGGGTTTGTTTTAGGTCGGCAAAAGAAACATTGGTATCGATATACAGCCCTTCTACTTGATGAAAAATACAATGAGCTCTTGCAGAAATATCTTCATTTCTAAAAACTCTTCCTGGGGAGATTGTTCTTATTGGAGGTTGGTTTTCTTCCATGTACCGAACTTGAACAGAAGAAGTGTGTGTTCTTAATAAAATATCTGGATCTTGCTCGATAAAGAATGTGTCCTGCATATCTCTAGCTGGGTGATATTCAGGTAAATTTAAGGCGGTAAAGTTGTGCCAGTCATCTTCAATTTCTGGGCCTTCAGAAACGGTAAATCCAATTCGATTAAACACCTCTATGATTTGGTTTTTAACCAATGAAATAGGATGTCTAGACCCTAAATTAATAGGCTCTGAAGGACGTGTTAGGTCTCCATAAAAAAAGCTTTCTGAGGTTGATTTTTCTAGAGACTCGTTTAGTTCTATAACTTTATTCTCAGCAGATTTTTTTAAATTATTTAAAGCTTGACCAAAATCTTTACGGAGTTCGGCATCCACATTTTTAAATTCTGCAAAAAGCCCCTTTAACAACCCTTTACTTCCTAAATACTTTATTCTAAAAGACTCAACTTCGTCTTTTGTTGTTGCGTTAAACCCTTCTACTTCAACAATAAGCTCTTTTACTTTATCTAACATTCTCATGGAGTATTAAGATGCAAATTTAATCTTTTTTAAAGAGATTTATATTGTATTTGATGAGAAAACGAAAACAGCGGTCGAAATCGATTGAAATAAGGGATTGTGGAAAAATTATTTTAATTTTTTTGTTTTTGTGATATTGAAAATTATGTATCTTTGACCCATTAAATTTTTATTAATATCACAAAAAAACATGGATAAAAGTATCACATCTAGAATTGATGAGTTCATGAAGTTGGTTAAAATACGAAACCATCACGAACCAGAATTTTTACAAGCAGTACAAGAAGTTGCAGAAACGGTAATTCCTTATATTATAAATAATGACATTTATCATGGAAAAAACATCCTTTTAAGGATGGTAGAGCCAGAGCGATTATTATCCTTTCGAGTTTCTTGGGTAGATGACAGTGGTGAAATTCAGGTAAATCGAGGCTACAGAGTTCAAATGAACTCTGCAATCGGACCCTACAAAGGAGGACTGCGTTTTCATCCAACAGTAAATGCGAGTGTTTTAAAATTTTTAGCATTTGAACAAGTTTTTAAAAACTCTTTAACCACACTTCCAATGGGAGGCGGAAAAGGGGGGGCCGATTTTGACCCTAAAGGAAAATCAGATAATGAAATTATGCGTTTTTGTCACGCCTTCATGACAGAGCTATACAGGCACATCGGCCATAATACTGATGTTCCCGCTGGAGACATTGGTGTTGGGGCAAGAGAAATTGGATTTATGTTTGGAATGTATAAAAAGCTAAACAATACATTTACAGGAGTTTTGACAGGAAAAGGAGCTTCATGGGGAGGTTCTTTGATTCGCCCTGAAGCAACAGGCTATGGAACTGTTTATTTTGCAGAAAACATGCTAAAGACCAAAGGAGATTCTTTTAAAGGCAAAACAGTTGTTATTTCTGGCTCTGGAAATGTGGCACAATATGCTGCAGAAAAAGCCATAGAGCTTGGAGCTAAAGTTGTTACCTTATCTGATTCAGGAGGCTATATTTATGACGAAGAAGGAATAGATATTGAAAAGCTAGCCTTTGTAATGACATTAAAAAACAAAAGTAGAGGCAGAATAAGCGAATACACACAAAAATATCCCTCCGCTCAATATTTTGAAGGACAAAGACCTTGGGCTGTTAAATGTGACATTGCTTTGCCATGTGCAACTCAGAACGAATTAAGCGGNGATCAAGCCAAAACACTCATAAATAACGGATGTATGTGTGTTTCTGAAGGAGCGAATATGCCTTCAACACCAGAAGCAATGCATACTTTTCAAAAAGCGGGAATTTTATTTGCTCCAGGAAAAGCAAGTAATGCAGGAGGTGTTGCAACTTCAGGATTAGAAATGAGTCAAAATTCATTACGCCTAAGCTGGACACGAAAAGAGGTGGATGAAAAACTACAAGATATCATGGAAGACATTCATGATTCTTGTGTGCAATACGGTAAGAATGAGGACGGCACTATAGACTACGTTAAAGGAGCGAACATTGCAGGTTTTGTAAAAGTTGCAGATGCCATGTTGGCTCAAGGAGTTGTTTAGGCTCGTTTACATTTAAAACGATCAAAACGCATCAATTTATTGATGCGTTTTTTTGTATACTTTATTTTAAAAAGTAATCTTTACAAAAAAAATTAATTTTTTTGTTGCCAAACTAGTTTTTAAAAACAAATGGAAATTATAAAAAACATAAAAATTGAAGGAGTTCACACCAAACCAATTGTAACAGATGTTTTTTACAAAGAGAATCATCAATCCAAAAAAGTAATTATTTTTTGTCACGGATACAAGGGTTTTAAAGACTGGGGTGCTTGGAATTTAATGGCTGAAGCATTTGCTAATTCAGGTTTTTTCTTCATTAAATTTAATTTTTCTCACAACGGCGGAACACCAGAACAACCCATTGATTTTCCAGATTTGGAAGCTTTCGGAAATAATAATTACTCCAAAGAATTAGATGACTTAGGAAGTGTTATTGATTGGATATCTAAGAATTCTACCTATGCAAATGAAATTGATTTAAACGATATTTCTTTAATTGGTCATAGCAGAGGCGGAGGAATCGTTTTGTTAAAGTCTAAGGAAGATTTAAGAGTTAAAAAAGTCATCACTTTGGCAGGAGTTTCTGATTATAAAAGTAGATTTCCTAAAAACGAGAAATTTGAAAAATGGAAAGAAAAACAGGTTTATTTTGTAAAAAATGGGCGAACTCATCAAAAAATGCCTCATTTTTTTCAATTTTATAAAGATTTTGAAAAAAACAAAAAACGATTGGATATTGAAAAAGCTGCTCAGAATTTACAAATTCCACAGCTAATCATTCATGGAAATAATGACACTTCTGTTTTGATTAAAGAAGCAGAAGACTTACATAAATGGAATCCCAAGAGCGAATTTAAAAACATTAAAAATGCAGACCACGTATTTAATATTTTTCACCCTTGGAAAGAAAAAACAATTTCTAAAGAATTAGGTGAAGTAATTAATTCCGCTATAATTTTTTTAAATAAATGCAGCTAAAACCTCCTTTTCGTAAAATTATTCATGTAGATATGGACGCATATTATGCCTCTGTTGCGCAATTAGACAACCCTGAATTAAAAGGAAAACCAATAGCAGTTGGTGGTGGTGGCGATAGAGGGGTGGTATCAGCGGCAAGTTATGAAGCTAGAAGGTTTGGAGTGAAATCAGCAATGAGTAACGTATTGGCAAAAAAAAAATGCCCCCATATTGTGTTTGTGAAAACAGATTTTGCACGGTATAAAGAATTTACAAGTAAAATAAGAGCAATTTTTTATGAATATACAGATTTGGTTGAACCACTTTCTCTAGACGAGGCGTATCTTGATGTCACAGAAAACAAGAAAGGGAATCCCTCNGCAAATGACATTGCAAGAGAAATAAGACAGCGTATTTTTGAAGAAACAGGCTTGCGAGCTTCTGCAGGAATTTCTATTAATAAATTTATCGCAAAAGTAGCTTCAGACATAAACAAACCTAACGGTCAGAAAACAGTACNCCCTGAAGAAGTAATTCGATTTTTAGAAGAACTTCCTGTTCATAAATTTTACGGAGTTGGGAAAGTAACTGCTGGTAAAATGTATAACTTAGGTATTTTTACAGGAAATGATTTAAAGAGAAAATCATTAGAAGAATTAGTCGCCTTTTTCGGAAAGACAGGGACTCATTATTTCAATATAGTTCGCGGAATTCATAATAGTCCAGTAAAACCAGATAGAATTCGCAAATCTATTGCTGCAGAAAGAACTTTTAAAGAGAATATTTCCTCCGAAATATTCATGATTGAGCGATTGAATAATATTGCGGACGAGCTAGAAAAGAGGATGATTAACAATCAAACAAAAGGGAAAACGATTACAATAAAATAAAGTACTCCGATTTTACCCAACAAACAAGAAGTAAAACAACTCCTTTTTTTATGCAGTCAAAAAAAGAGTTTTTTCCTCTAGTAAAAGAGTTGGTATATCAAGAAAAATTAAAAAACTCTGTCCGGTTGTTAGGAATCTCTTTTGGGAATTTAGACACTGAAAAAACAGCCCCTTTTTGGGTGCAATTAAAGTTTAATTTTTAATAGTTGAAATTGTTTAACCTCTAGACTTAATATTGAAAATCTTTTAAAAACAGAGAGAAATGAAGTATAGTTACTGGGAATTAAAAGAATGGTTTACCAATATAGATTTTACAATTGTGGGTAGTGGAATTGTTGGCTTAAACTGTGCTTTATACCTAAAAAAAAGGTATCCTAAAGCAACCGTTCTAATTCTTGAAAAAGGAATGTTGCCTCAAGGCGCAAGTACCAAAAATGCAGGTTTTGCTTGTTTTGGTAGTTTATCAGAGTTGATAGATGATTTAAAAACACACACTCCAGAAGAGGTTTATGACTTGGTTGATAAACGATGGAATGGTTTGCGATTATTAAGAGAAAATTTAGGGGACAAGAAGATCGATTTTCAGCAGCACAAAGGATTTGAATTATTTGACGCTAAAGAAGTTTTTGAAGAATGTATGTCTGAGAAAGAGTCTTTAAATAAGTTGTTAAAACCAATGTTTAAGGAGGATGTTTTTTCGGTTACAGAGAATCTCTTTAATTTTCAAAACAGCTACAAGAAGTATATTTCAAATAAATTTGAAGGTCAAATCGATACGGGTAAAATGGCTCTTGAATTGCTGTATAAGGTTCAAAAATTAGGGGTGAAAATTCTTAATAATATTTCGGTTGAACGTTTTGCTGAAAGTGGAAATAGAGTAACCATAGAAACGAATAAAATNACCTTCAAAACAAATAAATTATGGATTGCTANAAANGGATTCTCAAACCAATTGTTAGAGGAGAAAGTTGAACCTGCAAGAGCGCAAGTTTTGATTACGAAACCGATAAAAAACCTTCATATTAGAGGAACTTTTCACTTAGACAAAGGATATTATTATTTTAGAAATATACATGATAGAATTTTGATTGGCGGTGGAAGAAATATTGATTTTGAAGCTGAAAACACCACCATATTTGGATGTACAAAAAGGATTCAAAATAAATTAGAGCAAATTTTAAAAGAGATTGTTTTACACAACCTCCCTTTTGAAATTGAACATCGGTGGAGCGGTATAATGGGGGTTGGACAACAGAAAAAAGCAATTGTAAAACAAGTTTCTAACAATGTTTTTTGTGGAGTTAGGCTTGGAGGCATGGGGGTTGCTATCGGAAGTTTAGTAGGAAAAGAATTAGCAGAATTAGTAGATTCATGAACACACATACACATTCTATTTCGAACTCAAAAGAGAACTTAGCGGCTTTCGATGTTCTCATAATTGGAGGGGGTCTAGCAGGCTTATGCAATGCGATTCACTTGTCAAAGTTTGGAACCAAAGTTTTATTAATAGAAAAAAACGAATACCCCAAGCACAAAGTGTGTGGTGAATACATCTCTAATGAAGTGTTGCCTTATTTACAGTATTTGGAGATTGATCCGTTTCGTTTTGGGGCAGTTAAAATTGACACCTTTCAACTTTCAACAACAACAAATAAATTAATTTCAGCAAAATTACCATTGGGAGGTTTTGGCATTTCACGTTATCAGCTTGATTTTATTTTATCAGAAAAAGCTAAAAAAAACAATGTTTTAATCATACAAGATACCGTCACTGATGTCGATTTTAAAGAAGATGTTTTTTCAGTTGAGACAAAGAATAAACAAAAGTTTACCTCAAAAATATGTATCGGTTCTTATGGGAAGCGGTCTACATTAGACGTAAAGCTTAAGCGAGGTTTTATTAAAAAAAGATCGCCTTATTTAGGTGTAAAATTTCATGTAAAGGGAAGCTTCTCTGAAAATTTAGTAGCACTTCATAATTTTAAGGGAGGCTACTGTGGTGTTTCTAAAGTAGAAAATAATACAATCAATGTTTGTTATATCACAAATTTCTTGTCTTTTCAAAAGTATAAAAACATCAATGATTTTGAGAAAAACGTTATTTTAAAAAATCATTTTTTGAAAGAAATATTTGAAAATTCTACCTCAGTTTTTGAACCCCCCCTTTCTATTAGTCAAATTTCTTTTGAAACAAAAAAACCAATAGAAAATCACATGATGATGTGTGGTGATGCTGCCGGAATGATTCATCCACTTTGTGGTAACGGAATGAGTATGGCAATTCAATCTGCTCAAATTGCCTCTAAACTCATTCTAAATTACCTGAAAGGGAATACTACGAATAGAGATACGCTAGAAAAAAGGTATATTATGCAGTGGAATGCCCAATTTAAATGGAGACTAAAAGCGGGGCACTTTATTGCAATGTTGTTTCGAAATGATAAAGTGGCTTCCATTTTATTACAAGTTTTAAAACGGCTCCCATTTTTATTGCCTGTTATCATTAAACAAACTCACGGAAAACCGATAGATATTTAATGGATTTTTTTATCAGCACAAAACAGAGAACAGACAAAGAAGAGTTAATGGATGATTTTTCTATTGGAGGAGATTTATTGCGTGATACTTTAGATAAATTAGAAAATATAAATCGATGGTTAGGTGGAAATAAAGGCACTTTAAGAGGGTTAGAAATAATTTTAAAACAGCACCCAAAAGAACAAGAGGTTTCCATAGTAGACATTGGTTGTGGACATGGAGACATTTTACGTGATATCGCAAATTTTGGCAGGAAAAAAGGCTATAAGATGAGGTTATTGGGAGTAGATGCAAATCCAGCGGCGATTGCGTATGCAAATGAATTGTCAACAGAATATTCTGAGATTAAGTTTAAAACAGAAGACATCTTTTCTGAGGAATTTAAGAACAGAAAGTTTGATGTGGTTATAGCAACCCTCTTTTTTCATCACTTTAAAGAAAAACAATTGGTCTCTTTTTTAAAACAGACGGTTAATCAATCAAAAATAGGGATTGTTGTAAATGACTTACATCGGCACAAATTAGCGTATTATTTGTTTATGCTAGTATCTGTTTTTATTCGTAATAAAATGATAATTGAAGACGGACTAACGTCTGTTTTAAGAGGGTTTACCCGAAAAGACTTAGAAATAATTTCTCAAAAAATAAATGTAAAATCACAAATTTCATGGAAATGGGCATTCCGTTTTTTGTGGATAATAAAAAAATAAATGGCAGTAAAAATAATCGCAGTTGCAAAACAACTTCCAAAGTACTCGAGGGAAACAAAAGAAATTATTCCGTTTGTAAAATTATGGATGCAAGATCAAGACGAACGCTTTCAAAGAAAAGTAATTAAGCTTTTTGAAGGTGCNGGGGTCGATAAACGATACTCCATCATGAGCCCAGAAGAGGTTTTTACCGCAACTTCTTTTGAGGAAAAAAACAATATTTACACAAATGAAGTNGTTCGTTTGGCAGAAAAATCTNTAAAAAAATCCTTNTTAAAGGCAGGATTAAAAGCAACAGACTTAGATTACATCATTACCGTGAGCTGTACAGGGATCATGATTCCTTCNTTAGACGCTTATTTGATTAATTCTCTTAAAATGAAACAAGATATTGTACGTCTTCCNGTGACAGAAATGGGATGTGCCGCNGGGGTATCTGGAATTATATATGCGAAAAATTTTTTAAAAGCCAATCCGAATAAAAGAGCNATAGTGGTTGCTGTTGAGGCCCCATCTGCCACGTTTCAGTTAGAAGATTACTCAATGACAAATATCGTAAGTGCCGCTATTTTTGGAGACGGAGCGTCTAGTGTAATTCTGTCTTCGTACGAGGAAGATACTGGCCCTAAAATTATAGACGAAGCCATGTATCATTTTTACGACGCAACGCATATGATGGGTTTTAAATTGGTAAATACTGGGTTACAAATGATTTTAGACAAGGAGGTTCCAAAGAAAATATCTGAACATTTTCCGGCAATTATTCATCCTTTTTTAGAAAAAAACAACCTATCAATTAATGACATTGATCATTTGATTTTTCACCCAGGAGGAAAGAAAATAGTTCAAACAGTGGAAGATTTATTTGGGGTGCTTGGAAAAAACATAAAGGACACAAAAGAGGTTCTTCGATTGTATGGGAATATGTCGAGCGCAACAGTTCTGTATGTTTTAGAACGATTTATGGACAGAAACCCAAGGAAAGGAGAAAGAGGAATTATGTTAAGTTTTGGACCAGGTTTTTCAGCGCAAAGAATTTTATTGGAGTGGTAAAAATTAAAAGATGACAACTAATCAAATTATAAAAAAACTACCGTATCAAAGCCCTTTTTTGTTTGTTGATGAACTCACAGAGATCACAGAAAATGGAGTAATAGGAAACTACACATTTAAAGAGAATGAGTTTTTTTATGAAGGACATTTTAAAAAGAATCCAATTACACCAGGGGTTATTTTAACCGAAACAATGGCGCAAATCGGTGTTGTTTGTTTGGGAATTTATCTTCTAAAAAATGAATTTACATCAGAAAAAACGCTGCAAATAGCCCTAACCTCTAGTCAAGTTGATTTTTTTATTTCGGTTTTACCAAATGAAAAAGTTACCGTAATTTCAGAGAAAAAATATTTTAGATTCAACAAGTTAAAATGTTCTGTTAAAATGATCAATGAAAAGAACGAGTTGGTTTGTAGAGGAATAATATCAGGAATGATAATCACAAAACAGATATGAGCGTCAGAGTTGTAATTACTGGCTTAGGAGTCGTTGCCCCAAATGGAGTTGGGCTTGAAGAATTTACCAAAGCAATAAAAGCGGGAACTTCTGGAGTAACCTTTCATCAGCACTTAAAAGACAAAGGCTTTTCATGTTGTATTGGAGGGGTGCCATCGATATCGCAAGAAAAAACACATCAATATTTGTCTTCTTTACAGTTAAGAGGGTTTAATAGTACCTCTATCTTATATGGATGTATCGCGGGAATAGACGCGTGGAAAGACGCAGGCTTTTCTGTGGAAGAACAGTCGAATTTAGATTATGATACTGGAATTATTTTTGGAACAGGAACTTCCGGAATTGAGAAATTTAGAGAAGCGATCTATAAAATTGACGACCAAAAAGTTAGAAGATTAGGAAGTACTACTGTCGTGCAAACAATGGCAAGTGGTATTTCTGCATATTTAGGGGGTATTTTAGGTTTTGGAAATCAGGTTACAACGAATTCGTCTGCTTGTACAACAGGAACAGAAGCATTGTTAATGGGGTTTGAACGCATTAAAAATGGCAAATCAAAACGGATGCTAGTTGGAAGTTCTAGTGACAGTAGTTTATATACTTGGGGAGGGTTTGATGCTATGCGGGTGATGAGCTATAAACACAATGAAAGTCCAGAAAAAGGCTCGAGACCAATGAGTGAAACAGCATCTGGATTTGTACCCGGAAGCGGTTCAGGCGCGCTGGTTTTAGAGTCTTTAGAGAGTGCGCTAGAAAGGAAGGCAGTAATTTATGCTGAGGTTTTAGGAGGAAACATTAATTCTGGAGGACAACGAAATGGGGGTACTTTAACNGCTCCAAACGCTGAAGCTGTTCAAAAATGCATTAAAGACGCACTAAAAGACGCTCAGATAAATTCATCAGAAATAGACGCGATTAATGGGCATTTAACAGCGACCGCTAAAGACACTTTAGAAATAGAAAACTGGGTAAAAGCATTGCAAAGAAAAGAAGGAGAATTCCCCTATATTAATTCTTTAAAATCGATGGTGGGTCACTGTTTAGCCGCTGCTGGATCTATAGAGTGTGTTGCATCTGTATTACAAATTAAAGAGCAGTTTGTTTTTCCAAATATAAATTGCGAAGACATTCACCCAGAAATTTTGAAACTGATTTCTGAAGAAAAAATTCCTCGAAAAATGATTCAGAAAGAANTCAATAACATTGTAAAAGCAAGTTTTGGTTTTGGCGATGTTAATGCATGTGTTATCTTTAAAAAATATATCAAATAAATGACAAAAGAAGAATTAATTATNAAACTAACAGCGATTGTTAAGCCCTATATTCAAAATGAAGAGGCTTTTAAAGACTTGAATGAAAATACAGATTTCATCAATGATTTAGAAATAAATTCTGCAAATTTAGTGGATGTGATTTTAGACGTAGAAGATGAATTCAATATAGAAATAGATAATGATTCTATGGAGAAAATGTTATCTGTAAAAGCAACGATAGAGATTATTCAAATGAAAATGAATGCATAATGGTTGGGAACGATTTAGTTGATTTACAAATCGCTAAAAGTGAAAGTAACTGGCGCCGAAAAGGCTTTTTAGAAAAGCAATTTACAATCAAAGAACAACAGCTAATTTTAAAGAATGGCAATTCTTTTAACGATGTCTGGAGGCTTTGGAGCATGAAAGAAGCTGCCTACAAAATTTACACACAACAACATAAAAAACGGTTTTTTGCACCTCAAAAATTTGAATGTAGTTTTATTTCTGAAAGTGAAGGAATGGTTTCTTTTGAAAAAAACAAATTTTTCACAACAACATTTTTAAACGCCCATTATTGTTATACAATTGCACAGAAAACGAATGACAAATTAGTTGTTTTTTCTTCTGTCGGCTTGCCAGAAAACATAGGCTGCAAAATGAAACAAAAACTCCAAGAGTTAACAGGTGTTCTAGCAGAAGAAATGACACAAATAAAATCTTCTGTCGGAGCTCCACTGTATTATCAAAAAGAAAAATTATTAACCAATTCATGCTCAATTTCACATCACGGAAATTACGGCGCTTTTGCTTTCACCCTCCAAAATGAATCTTAAAGAAAAACTTTTTAAACAATGTGAGTTATTTGTGAATAATCGCATGGATACGGTAGAACAAATAATTTCTTCAAATCAAAAAGCTCTTCAATCTGAAACCAAGAGTTCTGCGGGAGATAAACATGAAACAGGTAGAGCAATGCTGCAATTAGAAATAGAAAAAGCAAGTCAGCAATTCAAAGCAATTCGAGATATGAGGATGGTTTTAGCAAAAATAGACCTTGCAAAAGAGTCTAAAACAGCTCATTTGGGGAGTGTTATAGAAACAAGTAGTGTTTGTTTTTTTCTAGCAATTTCAGTAGGTAAAATAACAGCTCATGGCAAAGATTATTTTGCAGTTTCTGTTTTTTCTCCAATAGGAAAATTATTGCTTGGAAAACACAAAGGAGAGGAGTTTATATTTAATGGCGTTAGAACTAAAATACGCAATGTGGTTTGATGAATTGGCGTGAACACATCCATTGATTTTTAACCTGCCTGTCCTAAAGACGATAAAGACCTCTTTTTAGCGGGTTCTAATTTATTTTATCTGTACTCAAAAATAAGGGATTCTTTTATTTAAAATAATTCTAAATACCCGCGAAAACGTTGTAAATTTTTTGCTTTGCTATTTGTTTCGCCGTATTTTTGTGCTCTAAAATTTAATTAATAATACAATGAGTGGATTTTTTAAATCTTCAATTGGAAGAAAAGTAGCAATGGCGCTCTCTGCCTTTTTTTTAATGTTTTTCTTGCTACAGCATTTAGCCATTAATATTTTATCCGTTTTTAGCCCTGAAACTTTTAACGAAGTATCCCATTTTATGGGAACCAACCCTTTAGTACAATTTGCATTACAGCCAATTTTAATTTTTGCTGTTGTTTTTCATTTTGTTATGGGTTTTGTTTTGGAATTAAAAAACAAGAAAGCCCAAGGGGTTTCTTATACGAAAAATAATGGTGCCGCTAATTCTACATGGTTCAGCAGAAACATGATCTATAGCGGTGTTACAATTTTGGCGTTTATAGTTTTACATTTTATAGATTTTTGGTTTCCAGAAATCAACACAAAATTTATACAAGGAGATTGGTCAGGAACACTTCAGGGTGTTGATGGGTTTCGTTACCATGAAGAATTAGTTCACAAGTTTACTTACCCTGCCAGGGTAATTGCATATGTAATTGCTTTTGTGTTCTTAGGACTGCATTTAGCACACGGGTTCACATCTGCTTTTCAGTCTATGGGAGGCACTGTTGGAAGAAAGAAACTACTACAAAATATTGGTAAGGCTTATTCAATCATAATCCCAGCGGGTTTTATTTTTATTGCGATTTATCATCACCTAAAACATTCATCTTAAAATTATGGCTTTAGATTCAAAAGTACCAAAAGGTTCAATTAAAGATAAATGGACAGATTATAAAAATCATATTAATCTGGTAAACCCTGCAAACAAAAGACACATAGATGTTATTGTTGTAGGTACGGGTTTAGCCGGAGGTTCTGCTTCAGCTACATTAGCGGAATTAGGGTATAACGTAAAGTCTTTTGCATACCAAGATTCTCCAAGAAGAGCNCACTCTATAGCTGCTCAAGGAGGAATTAATGCAGCAAAAAATTACCAAGGAGACGGAGATTCTACCTACAGATTGTTTTATGACACTGTAAAAGGAGGAGATTATCGTTCTCGTGAGGCTAATGTATACAGATTGGCAGAGGTTTCAGCAAATATTATAGATCAATGTGTAGCACAAGGAGTTCCNTTTGCTCGTGATTACGGCGGGCTTCTGGACAATCGTTCTTTTGGAGGGGTTTTAGTTTCAAGGACTTTTTACGCNAAAGGACAAACAGGGCAACAATTATTGCTAGGAGCCTACTCAGCAATGAATCGTCAAATTGCTCGTGGAAAGATTGAGATGTTCAATCGCCACGAAATGTTAGA
>JGI26246J51724_1000066_pt1 | contig 46253 bp, 45 predicted proteins | sample SaaInlLV_10m_DNA_FD_51724 | JGI IMG/M metagenome (IMG submission 51724) | reverse complement strand
ATGGGGATAACACCAGTATGGCGAATCGAGCCCTCTGTAAAGATAGCGATGTCGCTTGTTCCGCCGCCGATATCGACGAGACACACACCAAGCTCTTTCTCATCTTCAGTGAGCACCGAATACGCGGAGGCAAGTTGCTCCAAAATGATTTCATCCACTGCCAAATTACAGCGCTTGATGCACTTCTCTATGTTCTGAACGGCGTTAATCGCGCATGTAACCAGATGAACCTTCGCTTCGAGTCTGACGCCGGACATGCCGAGCGGCTCTTTCACGCCTTCCTGTGCATCGATGAGGTATTCTTGGGGGAGGATGTGTAAAACCTTCTGATCGGCAGGAATTGCCACTGCCTGTGCCGCGTCGATGACTCGTTCGATATCTGCGCGCTCGACCTCGCCGTCACGTATAGCCACTATGCCATGTGAGTTCATGCTCCGAATGTGGCTGCCTGCTATGCCGGCGTAAACCGAATGAATCTGGCACCCGGCCATCATTTCTGCTTCCGCGATAGCATGCTGTATCGACTCAACGGTCGACTCAATATTAACCACCGTGCCTTTCTTTAGGCCACGCGAGCGATGGCTACCTATGCCAATTATATTGAGACTGCCATCGTCTACGATCTCACCAACGATCGCTACAACCTTGGACGTCCCGATGTCGAGACCTACGATCATGTTGTCGCTCGCTGCCGCTTTCATACTCTCTCAATCCTTCCCGCCCCACACCAAGTGCGCAGGCTTGTCATTATCGTTGTGCCACGTCGCTCAAAGGAGCGAGTTTAAGCGCGCGTTTTTTTACTGCGATGCCATTTCCATACCGAAGGTCTACCGAGGCGAACTGCGCCGTTTCCGCTCGGTCCTGTTGCGCGTAAAAGCGGGCAAACCGCTGCGTTCTAGCGAGCACATCATGCCGTCCAACCTCAACTTGCATCGCGTTGACCTGCAGACTCCAGCTCTCTCTATGGCTCAGCTTAAGCCCTTTGAGCCTGAGCCCGGCCGGAGACAGAATCTGGCTTAGCTGTTTGTATTGCTGCATCACTGCCGCCTGGCTTCCCTCAGGCCCTTCAAGATTCGGAAGGCCAGTGAATTCTTCAGTATTATTAGGCGAGAATAGCTCTCCATACTGATTCAGCAATTCCACTGCACCCCACTTTGCTATCGGCACTTCCTCCTTTAGGTGTAGCGACAACGTGTCGGGCCATACGCGTCTCACATCAACGCTGGCAACCCAAGGCAGCGCTTTAAGATCGCGGCTAGCGCCGTTTATATCGAAGTCGAAAAAGCTCGCGCCGATATACTGTTGCAGAATGCCTGTCACGTCGCTTTCGCTCACGCGCTGCCATTGATTCTCTATTCTCACCTTGGAAATTGGCTTGCTGAAAAAACCGGTAAGCTCCGCGCGATAAACGGCGAATGTGTCGAGGGCAACGAAGGCTAATGCCGCAAAGAGAACGCTGAGCGTCACCAGGTAGCGAAGCGGGCCACGCGACCTCACAAGCGCAGCGTCAGCGACCTGCGGTTTACGTACCGCGTGAGCGCCCGCACGTGCAGCACCACCGGCCATTACTGTCCTGCGCTCGGCTCTCATTCTCTGCTGCTCCCTTGGTTCTCTGCCAAAATCCGCAGCACTAGCTCATCAAAATCGATACCGAGTTCGGCGGCGGCACGCGGAATCAGACTATGCTCTGTCATCCCGGGAAGTGTATTGACCTCTAAGAGTTGAAAGCAGCCCTTTGAATCGCGCATGACGTCCACCCTTGCGGTGCCGCTACAACCTAGCGCGTGATAGGCCGAGATAACCAGCGCGTCCAACTCTTGAGCGTCTTGCGCTTCAAGGTCGGCCGGACAAATCATCTGCGTTGTCTCGGAGAGATACTTCGCCTCGAAGTCGAACAGCTCGCCACGGGCAACTAACTCAATACTCGGAAGGAGTTCGCCGTCTAGCACCCCAATGGTGTATTCGGGTCCATCGATACAGCTCTCCGCCATAACCCTCGCGCCAACTCGAAGCGCGGCCTCGTAGGCCGACAGCAACTCACTGACGTTACTCGCCTTTGCGATACCTAAACTGGAGCCACCGCTGACAGGCTTAACCACACAAAGACCAAGTCGCTGCGCCACGTCTTGCCAGTCGGTGTGGTCTGAAAGTAACTCGTAGTCTGGTGTTGCGAGGCTCATCTGAAGCCAAATTTGCTTCGCGCGGATTTTGTCCATAGCCAGCGCCGAGGCGAGAACACCCGAGCCGCTGTAAGGGATTTTCACCGTTTCTAAAAACCCTTGTATAACGCCGTCCTCACCGCCTTCTCCATGCAACATGTTAAGGGCGAAATCAGGCGCTAACGCCGCCAGCTTCTCAACTATTTTGTCATCTACATCGAGCCTGCTCGCTCGAACTCCCGACCGAATTAGACTTTGCAGGACAGCCTCACCACTCAGCAGCGAGATCTCGCGTTCGGCCGAATGGCCGCCCATGAGAACGACAACATGACCCGCATTGGTCACTGTTTGCTGCCTATTAAACGCTTTCACCCTGTTCTCCATCTCTTTACTTTTATCCTGCCTTGCCAGATTCGCTGACCGGCGTGCCGCTCGCTTAGGCGACGCGCTCGTTTGCGTAACTACGCCTCTTTACTTGCTCGTGCTGCGAGCGCTGCTGCAAGCTGTTTTGCTAACGCGCCAACGCTTCCCGCGCCTTGCGTAACAACTATGTCACCATTGGCTACTACACCGTCTAAAATCTCTAACACATCGGCTTCGTCTTGCACGAATATTGGATCTACCTTCCCGCGTAGCCGAATGCTGCGGCTCAAGCTCCGCGAGTCTGCTCCAGCGATCTTCTTTTCACCCGCGGCATAAACTTCGAGCAGAAGGAGTACGTCGACTTCGCAAAGCACGTCGACAAAATCATCATAAAGGTCGCTCGTTCTGCTATACCGATGGGGCTGAAAAAGCATAACCAAACGCTTGTCCGGCCAGCCCTCTCGCAATGCTAGGATCGTTGCCGCAACTTCTGTCGGATGGTGACCGTAATCATCGACCAACATGATTTCGCCATCGCCTAACGGGAATGTGCCCTGCACATCGAAACGCCGACCGACACCCGCGAAATTCTCGAGCCCTTGCTTTATCGCGTCTAACTCGACTCCTTCGTCAACCGCAACAGCAAGCGCCGCGGTAGCGTTAAGCGCGTTATGACGACCGGGCATGTTCAATGTTATCGGCAGCCTACTGCCAGTTTCGCGATGGTAAACTTCGAATCGCGTCTCGCTCCCACGCTGGGTTAGATTTTCGATCCGAAAATCGGCGTCCTCCGAAAAGCCATACGTCAACTTAGGCCGCGAGACGAGCGGCATAATCTCCCGCACAGAGGGATCATCAATACAAAGCACTGCTAGTCCATAGAACGGCAGATTGTGCAGAAAGTTAATGAACGTCTCTTTTACGCGCTCGAAATCGCCGCCATAGGTACCCATATGATCGGCTTCGATATTGGTCACCACAGCGACCATAGGTTGAAGATGCATAAATGAAGCATCGCTTTCGTCTGCCTCGGCGACTAAATAGCGACTCTCACCAAGTCGCGCATTCGTCCCTGCGCTATTTAGCAGCCCGCCAATAATAAATGTTGGATCGGCGCCGCTTGCCGCCAATACCGAGGCCAGAAGGCTCGTTGTCGTGGTCTTCCCGTGGGTACCCGCGATCGCGATTGAATGACGATAGCGCATCAGTTCAGCGAGCATCTCGGCGCGCGCGAGAAGGGGCAAGTTTGCCGCCGCTGCCGCACGCATCTCTGGGTTCTTTATGGTGACGGCGCTCGAATACACGACCACGTCAGCAGACTCGATATTACTTTCTGCGTGGCCGATAAAAATCGTAGCACCCAAATCCCTAAGTCGCCGTGTGTTCGTCGACTCTGCTATATCAGATCCGGTAATGGCATAACCTTGGTTCTGCAACACCTCTGCAATGCCGCACATGCCCGCCCCACCAATGCCAATAAAGTGGAGCGTCTTGATGCGACGCATCTCGGGAATACTGTGCTGCAGCCGCTTAGCGGGCATCTGCTACCTCCGTCATTATTTCAGCAATACGCGTGTCAACACGTCGCGGTGCGAGTGCATGCGCAGCGGTCGCCATAGCGAGAAGCGAGTGTCGATCTGCATTCAGAGCCGCTATTTCAGACGCTAGTCGATCNCCTGAAAGCGCCGGTTGCTCGATTATAGTCGCCGCGCTCGCTGCGCTGAGCCAGCGCGCATTATGCAGCTGTTGCTGATCTTTATGGTGTGGGTACGGCACGAGAATAGATGCGCGACCAACAACAGCAATTTCGGCCACAGTGCTCGCGCCCGAACGCCCTATAACCAGGTCTGCCCAGGCGTATGCCGCCGCCATGTCGTCGATGAATGGCGTAACCGTTAGTCCATTAGCGAGTGAAAATCCTGCGTCTGTATAGGCTGCCTGAGTTGCCTCCAGTTGCGATGCACCTGTCTGATGCCTGACCTCGGGAACCGCATAAGGGTCAGCCTCCTTTAGCCGCGCAAGGGCTTGCGGCAAAGTTTCGTTAATCGCCTTCGCTCCTTGGCTGCCGCCCAGAATTAAAAGCCGCAGAGGCCGCGTTGTAGACGCAAGCTCCGGCAGTGTTTGCCCNACCTGCTCGATGTCTGCGCGCACAGGATTGCCAACGAAAACAACCTTATCGCTCTCTGCGAAGGCGCCAGGGAATGCTTCGAAAACANGGGTAGCAATGCGCGCAAGTAGGCGATTGGTAAAACCAACCACTGCGTTCTGTTCATGTAGATACAGTTTCTTTCGCAACACTCGTGCAGCAACGCCGCCTGGGCCCGAAACATAGCCGCCCATGCCAAGCACACAGTCAGGATCGATTTCGCGCATAATGACCAGGCTCTGCCACAACGAGTGGGTTAGCATCCAAGGTGCGCCGATCAAGCGCGCGATGCCTTTGCCTTTTAGCCCTTTCGCTGCGATCCGATGAAACTCGTATCCGGTTCCCTCGAGAAGTTTCTCCTCCATGCCGCCCGGCGTTCCGAGCCAATCGACTTTAACGCCGCGCGCCTCAAGCTGACGCGCGATGGCTAATGCAGGGAACACGTGTCCACCGGTTCCTGCTGCCATAATTAGCACCCGAGAGATAGCCATTACCTCTCCCAAACCGAGGTGGTTTTTGTGGCGGCCGCGAGGCGGTCGGTTTCATATTCGATTCGAATTAGCAGCGCAGTCATCACACAGCTCATGATTAAACTTGCGCCGCCATAGCTTAGAAATGGAAGCGTCAATCCTTTCGTGGGGAGCAGGCCAATGTTGACCCCTATATTGATGAGCGCCTGCCCGGCGAATAGCAACCCTAATCCGTAGGCAAAAAAAGCCGCAAAGTAGCTTTCCTGAGATTCGGCGCGCCGACCAATGACGAAAGCTCGGTAGACCAAAATACAAAACAGTGATACCACCACAGCGACGCCAACCATGCCGAATTCTTCACCGATAATTGCCAATACAAAGTCAGTATGTGCCTCGGGCAAAAAATAGAGTTTTTGAATACTATTGCCCAACCCCGTGCCGAACCACTCGCCACGCCCGAATGCGATCAAGGCTTGTGCTAGTTGGTAGCCGTCGCCGTAAACATTCTCGATCGCCCAAGGGTCTCGGAAGGAGGTGAAACGTGCGAGTACATGTGGTTTCGTTATTGCAATCGCGGTAAAGCCAATAACCGCAACTAAAACAATGAGGAGAATTCTCCACAGCTTCGCCCCCGCCAAAAACAACAGGCAGAAAGTCGTCGCCATCAAAATAACCAACGCACCATGATCTGGTTCTCGTTGAAGCAGCCACGCAGCCACGCCAGATACACCAAGCGGAATTAAGAAATGCTTCCAGTTGTCCCTCACAGCCTGATAATTTTTTTGTAGGTAATCGGCTGTGAAGATGACTAAAAATAGCTTAGCGAGTTCCGACGGCTGTAGGTCGAAAAAGCCGAGATCTATCCAACGCGCACTCCCGTTGACGCTTTTGCCGACGCCGGGAATGAGCACTGCGATCAAGAGAATGTACGAAAGCAGGACAAGCAAAAAAGAGAACCGGCGCCAGAGCGATAGAGGAATCGCGAGTGTGATCGCTGAGGCGGCCAGACCAATTAAAGCAAAGACTGATTGCCGCTTTAAATAATAGAAAGGATCGCCGCTGCTCGAATTAGCAATTTCAACAGAGGCTGAGGTCATCATGAGAAGGCCAATGCTGAGCAAAGCGAACGCAACTAGCAACACTGTGTTAAGCGAGCGCGCCGGGGCAGCGGCAAAATCATTAGCCAGAGACAATTGGTTCGTTCGCCCTAAAATTGCCATTTAGCCTTCATCCTTACGCGCATTTTCGCGCACTCTTGCGGCGAAAGTGTCACCGCGATGTTGAAAATTATCGAACATATCGAAGCTTGCACACGCCGGAGACAAAAGCACCGCGTCACCGGCTTTCGCCGCATTCGAAGCGAGCTCGATCGCCTCCTCCATGCTTTGCGCGAACGCAATATCATGAGCCTTCGAGTCTCGCTCTAGGCAGTGCGCTATTAAATTGGCGTCGCGCCCAATCAAAATTACTTTGCGCACAAAAGCGCCTACCGCCGGCACTAGCGGCGCAAAATCTGCGCCCTTGCCTTCCCCACCCGCAATCAGCACAAGCCTACCGCCTGTTGAGGTGGAAAAGTGTTCTCCCAAACCGACAACCGAGGCGAGTGTAGAACCGACATTTGTGCCTTTCGAGTCGTTGAAATAATCTACGCCGCGAACAGCTGCGACCCACTGACATCGATGCGGCAGTCCTTGAAAACTTTCAATGCCCGAGGCTATCGACTCAAGTGAGACTCCGACAGCATGTGCCAGTGCGCTCGCCGCAAGCGCATTAGCGAGATTATGTTCGCCCGCCACTTTGATTCGCTCAACGGCAAGAAAGGCGCGGCCGTTAAAACTGAGCGAGCGAACACCAGCCACTTCAGCTATACCGAAACCGTCTTCCAACGCATCCTGTGTCTTATAACGTACTGTGCGAACAGCTGAATCCAACGGCAGCGTTAATGGGTCGCTAAGATTGATACACACCGTTTTCGCGCCGTTGAAAATATTTTGCTTCGCGCTTAAATATTCCGTGGCGTCGGCATACCTGTCCATATGGTCTTGGCTCAGATTCAGCAGCGNCACCGCCTGCGCATTCAATTCGGGGGTTGTCTCTAATTGAAAACTCGACAACTCCANAACATAAATGTCTTTTTGTTCTTCCTTNAAGAGATCTAACGCCGGCTTGAAATTCTCGCCATCGAGATTACCCCCAACGCCAAAAGATCTGCCGTCAGCACGAAGAATCGAAGCAAGCAAAGCAACTACTGTGCTTTTGCCGTTCGAGCCCGTTACTGCAACGATAGGCTTGTTTACAACGCGCGCAAACAATGCAATATCGCCAATCACTTCAACGCCTGCTTGCCTCAGCTTCGCGATAGCCTCGGTCTTTACACTTACCCCTGGGCTTACAATCAAGCGCGTCGCAGAATTTAAAAAAGCCTCACGAAGCTCGCCGAACTCGCTCACTATTTCTGGGAACTCGTCTCTGAAAACAGCGAGCATTGCAGGCGCTGCGCGGGTATCAGCCACCGCAAAATCGGCGCCTATCGAACGGAGGAATCGAGCACAGGACAACCCCGTTGCACCCATACCGACGATCAGTGACAACCCTTCTAACCCTTTGCTTGATAATTCCTCTGCTTGCGTCACGCCTACCTCGTTACCCCTTAGCGCAGCTTCAACGTTGCCAGGCCGAACAGCACTAACATGACCGTAATAATCCAAAATCTCACTATTACCCGTGGCTCAGGCCAGCCCATTAGCTCGAAATGATGATGTATCGGTGCCATCTTGAAAATTCGTTTTCCGGTCAACTTAAACGAGCCGACCTGCAAGATTACGGAGAGCGTTTCCATGACAAACACACCGCCCATAATAACGAGGACCAATTCGTGGCGAGCGATTATCGCCATCGTGCCAAGCGCAGCGCCGAGCGCGAGCGCGCCAACGTCGCCCATGAATATTTGTGCAGGGTAAGTATTAAACCAAAGGAACCCAAGACCGGCGCCAAGAAGACCACCCGCAAAGATAACCACCTCTCCCGAGCCCGCAACATAAGGAATCTGCAAGTAGCTCGCAAATTCGACATGTCCCGCTAGATAAGCGATGGCGCCGAGCGCTCCACCAACCAATACTGAGGGCAGGATCGCTAGCCCATCGAGACCGTCCGTTAGGTTCACTGCATTACTAAACCCAACGATAAAAAAGTAGCTTATGACTATATAAAAGAGGCCTAGGTCGAGCGCTACACTCTTGAAAAACGGTAAAATATACTGCGTTTCGGCGGGCCCCAAAGCCGACTTGTAAAGCACTACGGCAGCAGCAATACCGATAAGCGATTGCCAAAAATATTTCCAGCGTGCAGGGAGACCTACTGCATTTTTGCGAAAGACTTTACGATAGTCATCGACCCATCCCACCGCGCCGAATGCGAGCGTGACAAGGAGTAGAACCCAAACGTAGTGATTGGTCAGATCTGACCACAGCAGCGTGCTTACCGTGATCCCCACTAGAATGAGAACGCCACCCATAGTTGGCGTACCCGCCTTGCTCAGATGCGACTGAGGGCCATCGTCGCGTATCACCTGTCCGATCTGATTCGCGTTGAGCGCTCGAATCAAGATCGGGCCAACGAGCAGAGAAACGCCCAATGCTGTCAGCACGCTGAAGATGCCGCGAACGGTAATGTATTGCAGCACAGCGAACGCGCTGTTGAACTGCATCAAATAATCCGACAGCCATACTAGCATTGAGATAGTTCCCTATTTTTACTTCTTGTTATGAACAGCCCTCTCTGGAGCCGGTAATTTTCGTGCTAGCCTTCGGCACTCAATGCTGCGACAACGGTCTCCATCCTCGCTCCTCGAGAGCCTTTTACGAGGAAAACCGTTTCACTGTTAGCCAAATCAACACAGTCTTTTTCTAAAGCCTCGCGATCGCTGTAATGCTTAGCCCTCAAACCACCGGCCTCAAGATAGGCTTCCACCATCGCAGTGCAGTCGCTACCCAAAGCGAGAAGCAATGGCACCCCATGCCTGGCCGCATACTCACCGACCTCTCGATGGGAGGATTCAGTTTCATCACCGAGTTCCCGCATTTCACCTGCGACCATGACCTTTTCGCCTTCGGCAGACATCAGCACGTCGATCGCCGCATGGAAGGAATCAGGGTTCGCATTGTAGGTATCATCAAGTAATCGGCATCCTTCTCGACCTATTGAGGGAAATAGTCTGCCTGGCACGGGTGTGGCCTGTTTAAGCCCAATCCGAACGTCATCTAGGCTCGCGCCAGCTTCCAACGCACAGGCCGCTGCCGAAAGGGCATTCTCGGCGTTATGGCTCCCTAAGAGCTGAATTTCAGCGTCGATTTCGCCCTGCGGCGTATACAGAGTGAATGCCACGCTTCCCCCTGCGAGCAGACGTGTAGCCGAACATCGATAGTCGGCCTCGGGGACTTTATTGCCGTAACTGAACAGCCTCACCTGACGCTGACCGGCGCGCTTAACCCATTGCTGGCAATTGGGGTCGTTAGCATTCAGCACCGCGACGCCTTTGTCAGAAAGTCCGTCGATAATCTCGCCCTTCGCCAGAACGATGCCTTGGAGAGAGCCGAAGCCTTCGATATGCGCAGCGCTCGCCTTGGTAATTAGCGCAATGTCTGGCTTCGTAGCCGCGACACTCGCGGCTATTTCGCCGGCGCCATTCGCGCCCATTTCGATAACGGCGAATTCATGCCGTGCCTCGAGCCGAAGCAGCGTAAGTGGCACCCCAATGGTGTTATTTAGATTTTCGGCGGTTATGAGAGTTGGGGCTTTTGCCTTGAGAATACTGCCGATCATCTCCTTGACCGAGGTCTTGCCCTGACTGCCAGTGAGCGCAATTACTTTAGCCGAACTTCTGTCCCTGTTGAGCCTCGCTAGCGTAGCCAGCGCACTAAGCGTGTCATCGACGACCAGGCGCTGCGCATCGGCTTGCGCATCGGACTGGTGTGTCACAGCAGCCACAGCGCCTTTGGTGAGCGCCTCTTCGACGAATTCATCACCGTTAAACCGCTCGCCTTTCAACGCAACGTAAAGGTCGCCTGCGCTCATGTTTCGAGAGTCGGTGGTGACAGCGGAAAATGTTGCGTCTTTTTTGAGCGCTGACAAGGTCACAGATAACCCAAGCTCACTGGCCAGTTCGCTTAGCGTGAATGCGCCAATCATGATGCACCTCTCGTCAGGCTGCGCTTTAGGATCGCCGCGCGCGCGTGTTCAACATCACTAAATGGCTGACGTTCGCCATTAATCTCTTGATAATTCTCATGGCCTTTACCTGCAATAAGGATTACCGCACCGGGTTTGGCCGCAGCAATGACCGCGGCGATAGCCTCTGCGCGATCCCTCATTCTGACCACTGCATCTGGACCGACGAATCCGGAGAGGATTTGATCGATTATGGCGCCGCCCTCTTCAGCACGAGGGTTATCGTCGGTAAGAATCACGTGGTCGGCATGGTGTTCGGCGACCTCACCCATTAGAGGCCTCTTGCCTGCATCGCGGTTACCGCCAGCACCGAAAACACACGTTAGCTCTCCATCGAAGTGCTCGCGTAATCCGAGCAGCGCACTGCGCAGCCCATCTGGCGTGTGCGCATAGTCGACGACGACGCTTACATCACTTATATCACTTGCAGCAGCAACAATTTGCATGCGCCCTGGCACTGGCTTGAGGCGGGTTAATGCTGCGGCGAGCTGAGAAAAAATGAGTTTGCCCTGAAATGCACTAGCATCCTGAGAGTCCGCCTCGGCAGTGCAATAGCTAACAACGGTGGCAACCACTGCGAGCAGATTGCTTAGATTAAAACCGCCTAACAGGCCAACCCTTACGTCGCCACTGCCGATGGGCGTGACAAGGTGCATTGCTATGCCCTGAGAATCCATCGCAACGCGCTCGGCTCGCACAGAAGCCGCGGCACGAGACTGACTGTAGGTAACTATTTCTACCTGTGATGCAATGTCGTTGATGAGCGAAATGCCATAGGCATCGTCGAGGTTTATCACAGCGCGTTTGAGCCGGGGCATAGTGAAGAGTTTTTTCTTACTCGCGCCGTATGCCTCCATCGTGCCATGGTAGTCGAGATGATCGCGGGTGAGATTGGTGAATACAGCTGTGTCGAATTGCACACCACTTACGCGGCGTTGATCTAAACCGACAGAGGAGACTTCCATAATGACAGGGTCGACACCGGCCGAAACCAGTTCGAACAGTGCGCGCTGAGTGAACACCGCGTCGGGGGTTGTTAAAGCGGTGGCAGACAGCGCATCGGGGCGACCATAGCCCAGCGTTCCGATGGTCGCCGAATCGAGACCTAGACCACTAAACACCTGAGCCATGAAAGCGGCACAGCTGGTTTTACCATTGGTGCCGGTTATCCCAATAACGCCAGCTTGGGCACTCGGCTCAGCGTAGAACCTTCCGGCAATCGCGCTAATCTTTGATTGCAGCGAATCAACGGCGATAACAGGAACGCCACCAACGTCTCTGACGCCAACCCATTNGCCNCCAGACTCTGCGAGCACTGCCGCCGCGCCAGCGTTAATCGCAATTGAAATAAAGTCTCGCGCATCAAGATTACGCCCAAATACTGCGACAAAAACATCGCCCGAGACGACCAGTCTACTGTCTAGTTGAATCCCTGTGACGAGGAGCTCTGAATCCAGTTTGTTGGCAATCGATACAGGAACAAACCCAGCGACAAGCTCGCTGAGTGTCATCCTGGCTGCGCTTCGCTCGGGTTCTTTGTGCATGGCGCTATTCATCGCCTCCGCTAGACATGACCGACTGCCCGATTGGCACATCATCTGGCGGTATATTGAGGAGGCGCATTGCGCCTGACGCTACGCGCGCAAACACAGGCGCCGCAACCTGACCACCATAGTGCTCGCTGCCTTTCGGCTCGTTTATGACAACAACGACAACGATTTTTGGATCACTTGCAGGAATCATCCCAACAAACAGGGAATTGTGAAGGTTTGCTTCATAGCCAAACTCGCCGACAACGTGTGCGGTACCCGTCTTGCCCGCAACCTTGTAGAAGGGAACATTGCCCTCGCGCGCAGAGCCTCCGCGGCGCGGATCCACAACGGTCTCGAGCATGTCTTTGATTTGCGCCGAAATCGAAGTCGAGAGCACTCGCTCTCTAGAGAGTGCAGCAACGTCATCCGCGCTAAGTTTAACCAATGAGACAGGCTTGCGAATCCCACTGTCTGCGATCACCGAGTAGGCCTGAGCCAATTGCAGCGCGGTAACCGAAAGCCCGTAGCCATAGGACAGTGTCGCGGTCTCGATCGCACTCCAGCGCCGAGGACTAGGCAGCAGCCCGCCGCGCTCGCCCGGAAAACCGGTGCCTGTAACCTGCCCAAGACCCACTCTTTCGAGAACATCGCGGATCGGTTCTGGGCCAATTTCTAAAGCAATTTTACTTGTGCCAACATTACTCGACTTGGTAATCACTTTACCGACAGTGAGCGTGCCGTAGTTGTGAATATCTTGAATCGTATGCCCGCGGACCATCATCCAGCCTGGGCTTGTTTCAACAATTGTATCCGCCTCGTAAACGCCACTCTCAAGCGCTGCTGCTATCGTGAATGCTTTTACAGTCGAGCCCGGCTCGAAAACGTCGGTAACCGCACGGTTTCGCAGCACGCCAAAGTCACTGATGTTGCTTTTATTATTAGGGTTATAAGAAGGCTGGTTTGCCATGGCGAGCACCTCGCCGGTTTCGACATCTAACATCACCAACGTTGCCGATTTAGCACGGCGCTTGATGAACTCAGCTTTCAACTCTTTGTAGGCGAGATTTTGTAATCTGAAATCAATACTAAGCTCTATGTTAGACCCGTTCGAGGCTGTCTCTATCGTCCTGATTTCTTCAATAATGTTTTCACGGCGATCTTGAATTATCTGCCGCCGACCTTCGACACCTTGAAGGTGTTCTTCGTATGTAAGCTCTATGCCTTCTTGGCCCACATTGTCGATATTACTGAAGCCAACGAGGTGAGCTGCAACTTCACCCTGCGGGTAGAAGCGCTGGTATTCGTCTTCGAGTCTGACATGCGGGATCCGCATCGCGGCAACGGGTGCCGCCTCGGCCGGAGAGAGCCGCCTTTTAACGAAATGGAATGGTTTGTCACGCTTACTCTCGATAGCAGAGATCAGTGCTTCCGCATTCATATCGAGCGCGTTCGCTAGGCGGCGAATATCATTAGGATTATCGATAATTTTTGAGGGGTTAACGCTGATGGTCACAACCGACGTGCTTACCGCGAGCGGCTCACCGTTGCGATCAAAAATAACTCCGCGGTTTGCTGCAATGGGGATTGTTCGAATAGCTCGATTATCACCCTGACCTTGTAAAAAATCTTTGTTGAAAAATTGAAGCTGACTCACTTTCCATGCTACGGCGCTAACGCATAATGCTAGCCCAAAAACGACCGCGCCCAGCCGCCAGGTTGCCAAAATGAATAACCAGACTGTAGCCATGACCCCCTGCCCTTTAGCAGGAATCTGCGCTCTTGTTTCTCGTCGCGTTGCGCTCATACCAGTCCCCTCTCCCCTTGGCGCCTGTTTAATCTCACTGCCCAACCATCACTATCTGGCTTACGTCAGGTACTCGCATGCCTAACTGCTCGGTAGCTTTTTGTTCGATGCGACCCTCAACACCAAAAGTGCTCTGCTCAATAAGCAGCTGCCCCCATTCGACGCTAATGTCGTTTGCTTCACTTCTAAGTTCTTGAAGACGATTGAACACATAGCGATTCTCGTGTGTCGTTTTGACCACGCCTAGCCCACTACTAAGCAAGCACAGAAGCAGGAGTAGAAAAATCGCTGAGCGCCGCTCGCCCAGCCCCAGCCAGCGCCAAAGCGACTCGGGAGGCGATTGTTTTCTTTGCGTCTGTTTTTGGCTTGCTTGCGCCATCGGTATTCAACCTGCTGTTGTTATTTTTTCTATTCGCGCCAGCGCTCGGCGACTCACGTTAGAGCTTGGCTGCCACTCGCATCACCGCACTCCGCGCACGAGGATTGCGGTCGATCTCATCTCGACTCGGCTTAATCGCTTTGCTTTGCGGCTTCACTTTCGGGTTTAACTGCGACTGCGCTACAGGCAACCCGCGCGGAAAATCGTCGCCGCGTGCATGCTTCGCAATAAATCGTTTCGCAATTCGATCTTCCAGCGAGTGAAAGCTGATGACAACGAACAACCCGCCTGGGCGCAAAATCTCTAACGCTTGATCGAGCGCGAGTTCTAGTTGCTCCAACTCCCGATTAATAAACAATCGTATCCCTTGGAATGCCCGTGTTGCCGGATGCTTATCGCGTTCCCACGACGGATTCGCCTCTTTAATCATCTCTGCGAGAACACCCGTTCTCAGAATAGGTGAGATAGCGCGCTCCGCGACGACACGTCTCGCCATTCTTCGCGAATGCCTTTCCTCGCCATAGTGGTAGAGAACATCGGCGATTTCTGTTTCGCTCGCTGAGTTAATCCACTGTGCTGCGCTAATACCTTGCGTCGTATCCATCCGCATATCGAGCGGACCATCACGCATAAAACTAAACCCTCGCTCTGCATCATCGAGCTGCGGTGACGACACACCAAGGTCAAGCAAGATGCCATCAACACGGCCCATAAGCCCCATATCACCGAGTACTGCGCTCATTTCACCGAAAGCGCTATGTTTAGGCTCAAGCCTCTCATCTTCCGCCTGCAGAGCGTTGGCCACGGCAATTGCTTCAGGATCACGATCGAAGGCGATCAGTCTTGCGTTAGTGGGCAGTTTCTTAAGAATTGCTTTGGAGTGACCGCCGCGCCCGAAAGTGCCATCGATGTAGATCTGAGGCTCGTCGCGCTCATCACTCTGCGCCAGCAAGGCGTCGACGGCCTCGTTGAGCAGAACAGTGTGATGAAGCGATTCGGTCGACATATACGCGCCTTACTCAGATTGTTTTCGGGTCTAGCTAATTCGTCATGATGCGGCGCGTTACAATGCCAAAGAGCGCAATTTATCCGGAAGTTCTGCCGCACCAGCAGATTCGGTAAACCAGAGCTCGCGCTGNGTAGCCCATGCTTCCTGATCCCATATCTCTAATTTCTTACCCTGACCGACCANGCAGATATGCTTGTCTAACGCTGCGTATTGGCGTAGCTCTTGCGGCAGGAGAATCCGCCCATTGCCGTCGAGCTCTAGATCGGTAGCGTGGCCGATTAACAGGTGTTTCACACGCTGTGACATGGGATCAAAACTCGACAATCCTTCGATTTCGCGCTCTATTTGCTCCCACTCCGCGAGCGGATACAGCAACAAGCAACGGTGATTAGTATCAATTGTGACCACCAGCTGGCCTGCGCAATGACTTAGCAAGCGCTCGCGATAGCGCGCCGGCATTGCCATGCGCCCTTTCGCATCTAAGCTGATCGAATTGATTCCGCGAAACACCGCAGTCTCCCAAAATAACCTTATTTATTGATATAGTTGATAATTTTAGTGGCTATGCGGGTTTGGGCGGCTGGAGGTTGGTGCCGTCTACTCTACGCTTTTTTCCACATTGCCCCACTATAGTACAAAATTATCCACTTTTTTCCACAGATTGCCACTATAAGGACAGAAACTAGCGCATGCAAGCAGAAAATGCCGCTAAGCTACTGATTTTGAGAGTGGCATCACTGAAATAGAAAGACGTTATTGGGGGGCCGCAGTCGGATGCGAAAAGCGAACTACCGCCGTAACGCCCAAAGAGGTGCTGGGCATTAGTGATTTACGCTAGTCGCGAGGGAGAATTAAAAAGTGAGCCAGCCTATAAGCCGGGTTCTGTCGAGGACAATCATTCATCTATGGCTTACGTCACCGCAAGCCTTTAGCGGCCTACCCGAACCCAATGCGAGCAGCATCGATGGGTTCCTATTTGGCCTTGCTCCGAGTGGGGTTTACACTGCCACGAACTGTTACCAGTCGCGCGGTGCGCTCTTACCGCACCTTTTCACCCTTACCGAATCACACGTCTCTCAGCACACACCTTACAGTGGTCTTGAGGACTTCACGCTTGATCTGGCGGTATATTTTCTGCTGCACTAGCCGTAGGCTTGCGCCTCCCAGGCGTTACCTGGCACCCTGCTCTGCGGAGCCCGGACTTTCCTCCGACCCCGTCCTCGAACGACGCAAAGCGACGAAAGAAGAACTAGGACCAGCGATTGCCCAGCTGACTCGCGCGCAGCTTAGTCGAGTTCAGAATTTCGCACAAGCTGCATCTACCCTTGTTTCTCGAGCATGACTGCATACAGCGCGTTTTTGCGCACGCCTACTATCTGCGCAGCGAGCGCGACGGCGCGCTTCATGGATAGCTCAGCACTCAATAACTCAGCCACCTCCTTCGCTTTTTCCATTGCAGTGTCGAGCTCAGAATCTGGCTGCTCTAACCGACCTTCGAGAACGAGGACAAATTCACCGCGCGAGTTATTGTCATCGCTNGCCACCCAGGCAACCGCCTCTAGCAAGCTTCCAAGGAAATGCGTCTCGAATTTCTTGGTGAGCTCGCGCGCAACGAACACCTTCCTCTTGTTTGGCTCGGCGATTACCGCTGCCATATCAGCGAGGCACGCGGCGATCCGATGGGGAGATTCATAAAAGACGACAGTGGATGATTCGTGAGCGAGAACAGCTAATCGTTTGCAGCGCTGCGTGCTTTTAGCTGGCAAAAAACCCTCGAAAAAAAAGCGATCGCTTGGGATGCCAGCGACACTCAAGGCTGCGATTACGGCGCTCGCGCCCGGCACGGGAATCACTGCAATGCCGCAGGCTCTCGCCTTTTCCACCAGCCTGAATCCCGGATCAGAAATCAGGGGAGTCCCCGCATCGGAAATCAGTGCGATGGAGCGACCCGCGCTCAAGTCATCAAGCAGCTTCTGCACGTCGGCGTCGCTGCTAAAGTCGTGATACGACGTCAGCGGGGTTGATACGGCAAAATGCTGTAATAATCGCTTACTATGCCGCGTATCCTCGGCAGCGATCAGATCAACCTGNTNCAGCNCAGCAANAGCACGCGCGCTGATGTCCTCGAGGTTTCCTATCGGCGTAGCCACGACATAAAGTGTGCCGGTCGTTTCCATGCTTATTCTCTCTTTTTCNTCTAAACCAGCTATTTCAAAGCCTGCGGGCGAGGCGTACAATTTTGACTCATTTGGCGCCTAAATTGCTGCGCCACCTTAGGTGGTTTAGTCTAAGGCTGAATTACTCACAGGCGCTTGTCCCATGCTTCGCAAAACCATCGATTTAAGACCAGCCTTGTTTGCCTGCGCTGTATTGCTGCTCATAGGCTGTCAATCGACATCCACGTCGCCTAACGCGACACTTGCCGACGAAGCCACCGCAGCCTCCGTAGACGCGCTGCTCGCAGCGGCCGCTGCAGCCGATTTAACGACTGCCGCTAGGTATCGGCTGCAGGCAATCGATCTACTCATCGCGGCAAACGATCTCGAGCGCGCGACTGAACAGCTCCAAGCCCTGCCGGAGGTGCTGCTACTTCCTCCTGAGCTTCGCGCATTGGCGCAACTCGCACGCGCAGCACTGGCAAACGAAAACGGCGATTTCACCCGAGCGCGTAGTCTACTCCAAGAACTCGGCGTAAGCGCGCAAGAGACACTCCCAATCGACACCNTGATCAAAGCCGCCCTGCTCGCTGGCGATGTCTATAGGAATCTCGGCGACCCCACCTCAGCGGCAACCGCGCTGCTCAGCAGCAGTGTAAAAATGGAGAGCGCCTCACCACAACAGGCTCGCCAACTCAGCGATGCGACCTGGCTCACTCTCGACTCTCTCTCGATCGCTGAAATCGATGAGCTAGCCAATGCCAGCGCTAGCTATTATGCGCGCGGCTGGCTCGAGCTCAATCGAGCGATTAGGCGCGAAGAGTTCAGCCTGCGCGGCCAACTTGATGCAATCGCCCGATGGCAAGGCGTCTGGACGCAACATGCAGCCGCAAGCTTTTTGCCAAGCGCATTACTGGGCCTTAATGCCGCCTGGGACCGTCGCCCTAGACACATTGGCCTCATTCTACCGTTACAGCAGGCGGCAGGCAGAGCGCTGCAAGAGGGATTCATTGCCGCCTATTACCAGTCTCTCGCCATTTCTCGTGAAGTACCTCGCATCAGCGTAATCGATAGCAGCGAGGCAACCACCGCAGCAAGTGTTTACGAGGAAGCACTGCGTCTTGGCGTCGATCTTGTCGTTGGTCCCTTAAGCAAAACGCTCGTCAACGAAATCGCTGCTCTCCCCCAGCTGCCAACGCTTACGCTCGCCCTTAATTACGCAGACCGCGAGGCTGTGCAGGCGATGCAACCTCCTGCCGACCTCATCCAGTTTGGCCTAGCACCAGAAGACGAAATCGATCAGATAATAGAACTAGCCAAAGAGCGCGGATTTAAGCGAGCAGCAGTGGTGACACCTGTGGGCGAGAACTACACGCGACTAAGGGCGAGGTTTCAAACTCGCTGGGAAGAAACCGGTGGTAGTGTAGTGACTCGCTCTGTGTTCGGCCCCGAGGAAGACTTTAGCTCGGTCGTAAAAAATCTTCTCGCAATCGATGCTAGCGAGGACAGAGCACGTCGACTGCGCGCCGCGTTGCCGCGCAATAACATCGAGTTCACCCCGCAACGCCGCGGCGATATAGACTTCATCTTTCTTATCGCCAACCCNCGGCAAGGCCGTCAACTCGTGCCAACCTTGGCGTTTTATTATGCNCAAGACCTTCCTCTGCTCGCCCTGCCTTCGATCTATGACGGCGACCCAACGGCAAGCACACGCGACCTAGACGGCTTGGTTTTTGGCGATGCCCCTTGGATGATTATGCCGAGCGAGCTGCGCGAGTTGGCCGATGAGCACCTCACCGCCGCGCTTGGTTCAAGTCAGCGCCTCAGAGCGATGGGCGTCGACAGCTTCTATTTGGCGATGCAACTCGCCCAGCTGCAGGACAATCCGCAGCGAAGCCTCCGCGGAGTAACGGGCGAACTCAGTCTGACCGACGAAGGCAAAATCAAACGCAAGCTGGTGATGCTTCGATTCGAAAACGGGGTACCCGAGCCGCTCCCAGGCAGCTAAGCCTTCGCAGTAACGCGCTCCCCNCTTCATTTTATCGCCCTCTCTTTTTCTCAGCAGACGGCGCTGACAAAGGAATGTCGCCCGCATGAAAAAAGAGACCTCTGTAGCCACCGGACGCCGCTACGAGTCTTTTGCAGCCTGCTATTTAGAACAGAGAGGCTGTCGAATTACTGAGAGGAATTTCCGCTGCAAGGCAGGCGAAATTGATCTAATAGCGATAGACCCAGCGCATAAGCTCGTGTTTGTCGAGGTAAGGTTCAGGGCGAGCAATCGCTTCGGTGGCGCACTCTCCTCTGTCACCCCCAACAANCAGAGGCGCNTTCGTAACGCCGCCAGTTATTATTTGCTCACCCACCCNCAGTACGCAGCGNACTATTGCCGTTTCGATGTAATCGCCCTGAGCAAAGATAAGCGCAGCGATGGGGTTGAGGTAAACTGGATTAAAGCTGCCTTCGTCTAGTCGACGCCCAACTCGCGCGCTCAGCGATGCCAGCCCCTGCGCTCTAATTAACCCTAACAGTGCCACCTAAATCGGCCGATAACCAGAGCATCGAATTTGGAGATAGCAAGATGGATTTACATCACAGAGTAGCTCAGCATTTCGCTGAAAGCATCGAGACTAAACAGCGCTCAGCCGAAACTATGGGGCCATCGATACACCGCGCCGCCGAATCTCTGCTTGAGTGCCTTCTCGCAGGCGGGAAAATTCTAAGCTGCGGTAATGGCGGGTCGGCTGGAGACGCACAGCATTTTTCGGCAGAACTTCTCAATCGCTTCGAGAAAGAGCGCCCCGGCCTGCCCGCTATTGCGATCAGCACAGACACGTCGACCCTCACAGCCATCGCGAACGATTACGACTTTAATGAGATATTCTCAAAGCAGGTAAGCGCGCTCGGCAACCCGGGCGATGTGCTCCTCGCCATCTCTACGAGTGGTAACTCGAAAAACGTCTTGGCTGCGGTTGACGCTGCGCACGGTCGCGAAATGAAGGTTGTCGCGATGACTGGCCGAGATGGCGGCACGATTGCTGCGGCACTTTCGCCTGAAGACACAGAGATCAGAGTGCCCTCGGAGCGCACCGCGCGTATCCAAGAAGTGCATTTGGTCGTTATCCATTGCTTATGCGACTTAATCGACACACATTTATTCGGAGGAGAAACAGCATGATTTCGAGCACTACCTCGACGGTAAAACACATTGTTGCGAGCGCCCTACTGCTAGCAGTCCTTGGAAGCTGCACAACTGTTTTGGTCCGTACGACCGGAGCCGAAGGTATTACAGAGGACCCCACGGAGCGGACTGCCGGCGCAGTAGTTGAAGATCAGTCAATTGAAACAAAGGTCGTGGTGAACCTTAAAAAACTCGAGCCGGAGTTGAAAAAGGCGAACATCAAAGTCATCAGCCACAACGGCGTCGTACTCTTGGTTGGCCAGGTTGCGAGTGATGGGCTCAAGGCGCGCGCAACGCAGATTACCAGCGACTCAAGTACAAAGATAAAACGCATTCACAATGAACTTGAAGTGGCGGGAAAGACAAGCCTCCTCGCGCGTAGCAATGACAACTGGGTTGCGACTAAGGTACGCACGCTAATGCTCGCCAATAGCAGCGTGCCGTCAGGTCAGATTAGAGTCATCACAGAAAATGGCGCCGTGTTTTTGATGGGCCTAGTCACACAGGCCGATGCTGACGGCGCGGCAGACCTCGCAAGAAATGTCTCTGGGGTTACTCGCGTCGTTAAGGTATTCGAGTACCTCAACTAAGCGAGGTCACTTGACTAGCCTGAGAGCGGGTTTCTTTTTATCCGAACCCGCCTCACTGCCGCCTTTGCCAGAATCCAAAGGCGTTGGCGGCTCAGGGTCGGCCGGTGTCTCGGCTTTAAACATCATTCCTTCGCCGTTCTCCCTCGCATAAATTCCGAGCAAAGCGCTCATGGGCACAAGTATTCGCCGCGATACGCCCGCAAAGCGGCCATTAAAGCTAACGTAGTGATCATCAATGCTGAGGTCTTGAACGGCAACTGGCGAGACGTTAAGCACGATCTGGCCGTCTTTAACGTGTTCCTGCGGGACTTCGACTCCTTCGAGCAGAGCATCGACAACGACATGCGGAGTGCAGCCGTTGTCTAGAATCCACTCGTAGAGTGCTCTGACAAGATAGGGTCGACTCGAGGTCATTGGTGTCGACATACCTATCCTTTTGCTGAAGGGTAAAAAACGCGAGAAGGCTGTTACACCATCTCCTTTTCTTGCTCGGAAAGACTCAATATCACCGACTCACGCTCGAAAAGGCGGTCGCGGTAATCGAGAAGAGGCTTTACGCCTTTAGTCTTAGGCAGCTCAATTCCCATCACAGGCAGACGCCATAAAATAGGCATGACGCAGCAGTCTACAATGGTGAATTCATCGCTCATGAAATAAGGCTTTTCGCCAAAAATCGCGGCAATAGAGACGAGGCTGTCACGCAATTCCTTGCGTGCTTTTTCGAGCTGCGCCGGAGTGCCCTCTTTAGCCATTAACTTGTCGACCAAGGGACACCAATCCTGCTTTATACGATAGATCCAGAGGCGACTCATCGCACGCGCAACCGGATAAACTGGAAACAAGGGGGGATGCGGAAAACGCTCATCCAAGTATTCCATCATGATGTCCGCTTCGTATAACACCAAGTCCCTGTCAACAAGCGTGGGTAGCGAGTTGTAAGGATTGAGGCTAGCGAGATCCTCGGGCTTTTTGTCTGGATCGACGTCGATCGTTTCGACGGTGACACCCTTTTCGGCCAACACGATACGAACGCGGTGGCTGTATTGGCTAGTGCCATCAGAGTAGAAAGTCATCGACGATCGTTTAGCAACAACACCCATAGTATTTCCTCTCAATCCTTAGATAATAAACCTGAGCCAGTATCGGCAGTCAGATCAATGGTAGTCCTTGCTAAACTCGCGGCTCATGAAGAATACGAGTATGTAGAGTAATGCGAGAAATGCGAGCACCCAGACGCCGATAGACTGACGCTTGGTACGGATTGGCTCGCCGATGTAATAAAGGAAGTTGACCAGGTCGGCGACTGTCTGATCGAACTCCGCCGCAGTCTGGCTGCCGGTGCCTTCTTCATGCGTGAGGTCACACTGCGTTGGATCGTCTGATCCATGATCGTCGCAAACAACATCGCCCTGCAGATTATGTAGCGCATTAGGCATGCCGACATTCGCATAGAGTTTATTGTTTGCACCTAACGGCCGCGAAGGATCGTTATAGAACGACTTCATGTACGTGTAAAGCCAGTCGGGCTTGCGAACACGACCGATAAGCGTGAGGTCTGGGGGCGCTGCGCCAAACCACACTTTCGAGTCGTCGTCGGACATCGCGTTGGTCATTAACTCGCCAATAGATGTGCCATCGAAAATCATATTCGCTTCGACCAATTCAGCATCGAGTTCGAGGTCTTCGGCCGTACGCGCATAGCGCGCGTAGCCGAGTTCGTGACAGCCAGAGCAGTAATTCATGTACGTGCCCCANCCGCGCTGAAGNGANCCCTTGTCTTCGAAACTAGTCTCGACGTGCATGAGCTCAACATTGCTCGCCTCAGAGGCATGCGCGGTATTAGTTAACATCAGNGGGATGATGACCATNGCCGCAATGAGTAATAACGCACCAATAAGCTGAGGAATACTAATGAAACGGCCCGTGACNCGCTCAGGCGGTGTAGCCGTTACTTCAGCACGCGTGTACCAAGGCATCGCGAAGAAGTAGCCGAAGTAGACCACTGTCATCAGCTGCGCGAGCAGCGTCTTAGCAGGGCTAACTGACTGCGTACCGAGCACGCCCAAAATCAAGAACGCGACAACGAAGAGAAGCAGCGCAGTGCGGCTAAACTTACCTTTGTAGCGCATGGACTTGACCGGGCTCTTGTCGAGCCANGGCAGCACAAAGAGGATCGCAATCGCGCCGAACATAACAAGCATGCCCCAGAATTTCGCGTCGATACCAAACAGCGGGTAAGTAACCGCACGCAGCATCGAGTAGAAAGGCGTGTAATACCATACCGGTGGCACATGCTCAGGCGTCTTAAGTGAGTCTGCTTCTTGGAAGTTGGCGATTTCTAAGAAATAGCCACCCATCTCTGGTGCAAAGAATACGATTGCACAGAAGACAAACAAGAAGACGACAATTCCGCCGAGGTCATGATAAAGCGTGTAGTAAGGGTGGAAAGGGACGCCGTCTATCGGCACACCGTTCGCATCTTTGTTCTTCTTAATGTCGACGCCGTCGGGATTGTTCGAGCCCACTTCGTGCAGCGCAAGAATATGCAGCACGACCAACGCGATCAGCACGATTGGCAGTGCGACAACATGAAGAGCGAAGAATCGATTGAGCGTGGCACCCGATATCAGGTAATCGCCGCGTACCCAGACCAGCAGGTCGTCGCCGATAACCGGAATCGCGCCTGCGAGCGATACAATCACGTTCGCGCCCCAGTATGACATCTGGCCCCAAGGCAATACGTAACCAAGGAAGCCTTCCATCATGAGGACGAGGTAGATAGCCATACCGAATATCCAGATAAGCTCTCGTGGCTTCTGGTATGAGCCATACATCATGCCGCGGAACATATGGAGGTAAACCACAGCGAAGAAGGCCGAGGCCCCAGTTGAGTGCATATACCTAAGCATCCAACCGTAGTCGACATCACGCATGATGTATTCGACCGAGGCGAACGCAGCCTCGGCGCTCGCGGTATAGTTCATGGTTAGCCAGATGCCAGTTAACAGCTGGATAACGAGTACAACCATCGACAACACGCCGAAGTAATACCAAATATTGAAGTTTTTGGGCGCATAGTACTCGCTCATATGCTTCTTCCAAGCTGACACGATCGGCAGCCTGTCGTCTGTCCAGTCGCGGAGACCGACTAATGCGCCCACCACNAGGCCGGGCTTGTTTGATTCGCTCATGCTGCTGTCTCCTCGTCGATACCTATAATCAACACGTTGTCGTCCTCAAATGTATGCGGCGGCACTTCCATGTTGCGCGATGAAGGTGAACCACTGTACACACGTCCAGCGAGGTCGAATCGTGAACCGTGGCAAGGGCAGAANAATCCACCACGCCACTCTTCGTCGAAAGGCTGCGCCTTGAGTTCGATATGCGGAGTGGGTGAGCAGAAAAGGTGCGGACACAGACCAACCAAAACCATCACGTCTGGGCGACGTGCACGGAATTCATTTTGCGCGTAGGCAGGCTGCTCTGGTTCTTGCGAATCTGGATCGGTGAGGCGATCGGGGTCTTCATTGAGCGCTGAGAGCAACGCTTCGCTGCGCTTAACCACAAAGATAGGACGTCCGCGCCATGCAGGAATAGGCCCAAGCATTTCACCGTCTTGTAGACGGCTAATGTCTATGCGCACAGGAGCACCTGCCGCACGCGCTTTAGCGCTTGGATTCCATGAACCTACGAAAGGCACCGCGGCGCCTACTACACCAGCGGCACCAACCGCTGTCGTCGTACCAACTAAGAACCGTCTACGGCCAACATTCGCACTGTTGTCAGTCACCGTTTATCTCCTCGAGAGCTAGCTTTAATAGAATGTATTCGCGCCCGCCACGAGCTCTTTATTGACACGGACGAAGCAGACTCCGTGCTAGCGTCAGGGCAGAAATGGGGCGAGTATTCTGTTGAATGGGTTGCAGCGTCCATTGCGGGTCAGCAAACCGCCGCAATCATAGACAAAACCTAGGGTTATTTCAAGTCGACTATGACCGAATCCGTCAGTAGATGATTGAAATCAAAGGGAGAAAAATATTTTTAGCCGCAAAAAAAAACGCCGGACTCGCTTGCGAATCCGGCGTTTTCGAACGTAGCTTTCGCACGTAGCTTTCTAACGTCAGTCTCGAACGTCGTAGAATTAGCGCTTTGAGAACTGTGGCTTCTTACGCGCTTTGCGTAGGCCCACTTTCTTACGTTCTACTTCTCGCGCGTCGCGAGTCACGAAACCTGCCTTACGTAGTGTAGGCTTTAGCTCCATGTCNTATTCCATCAATGCACGCGTGATGCCGTGACGGATCGCGCCGGCCTGACCGAAGCTACCACCACCACGCACTGTCACGTTAATGTCGAACTTCTCGATCATTTCCACCAGCTCTAATGGTTGGCGAACAATCATGCGAGCAACTTCTCGACCGAAGTATCCGTCTAGAGGACGCTTGTTGACAGTGATCGCGCCGCTGCCGTTCTTGAGGTAGACCCTCGCAGTCGAGGTCTTGCGACGACCAGTTCCGTAGTATTGCGTAATAGACATAGAACTAAGCTAACCTCTTAAAATTGAACAGCTTGTGGCTGTTGGGCACCGTGAGGATGCTCGCCACCTGCGTAGACTTTTAATTTTTTGAACATGGCACGGCCGAGTGCATTCTTAGGCAGCATACCTTTCACTGCATTTTGAATGACGCGCTCTGGCGCACGCTCTATGAGCTTTTCGAAAGAAATAGATTTCAAACCACCGGGGTAAGCCGAGTGGGTATGGTAAATCTTACCCTTCGCTTTGTTGCCTGTTACCTTCACTTTTTCGCAGTTCACGACGACGACGAAGTCGCCTGTGTCGATGTGCGAGGTGAACTCGGGCTTATGCTTGCCACGGAGGCGAAGCGCTATCTCAGCCGCCATTCTACCTAGTGTTTGGCCTTCGGCATCAACCAGGAGCCAGTCCTGATTAACTTCATTTGTTTTTGCGCTGTAAGTCTTCATCGATTAGTCATCGGTCTTTACTTTAAGGAGGGCGAATACTACCGGAGCAAATTAGATCTTTCAAGCGAATTTAAAAGGATTTCACCCTCTTCAACCGCGATGCGCTGTCGCAAGGTAATCTAAAGATTGCATTTCCAATAGCCGAGAGGCGGTTCGCTCAAATTCGAAACTCAACTGCGTTCCCGTATAGAGCGCTAATATAGGCGCTGTCGCCGAAGCAATCAACTTAACTCTGCGATCATAGAGCTCATCGATGAGATTGATAAAGCGTCGGGCCTGATCATTGCGCGTTTCATCGAAGACCGGAATCCCGCTGATCAGCATTGTATGGAACAGCCTCGCCAGTTCGACATAGTCGAAAGCGCTTCGCGGACCGTCGCACAACTCTGCAAACTCGAACCAGACCACATCGTCGCCGACCCAAAGCGCGCGAAGCTCGCGCCCGAGGACCTCGACGGGAGTCTCGTGCGTTAAATGGGTCTCAGAAGGCACCAACTCATGGAGGCTTGCAAGCATAGCTGACCGAGCCTGCGCGTCATCTGGGCTATGATAAAGCGTCGCCTGTTCGAGGCTGCGCAACCGATAGTCGATGCCTGATCGAATTTCGACCACTTTGGTCTGCGCGTTAAGCAAGGCTATTGCCGGAAGAAAGCGAGCGCGCTGCAGCCCATTGCGATAGAGCCCGTCGGGCTGAATATTCGACGTGGTCACAAGCACCACCCCTCGCTCGAATAATGCGTCTAAAAGCCCAGCGAGAAGCATTGCGTCAGCGATGTCTTGCACAAAAAACTCGTCGAAGCAGAGCAGCTTAGCTTCTTTAGCTAACTCATCGGCAATGCGAACGAGCGGGTTCTTGTGCCCTTGCAACACCGCTAGACGCTGGTGAACCTCTTGCATAAAGCGGTGGAAATGCGTGCGCCGCTTAGGCACAGAATCTACAGAGTCGAAGAAAAGATCCATAAGATAGGTCTTCCCCCGTCCTACCCCACCCCACAGGTAGAGCCCCTTGCAAGGTGTCTCATTCGCTCGCCCGAACGCACGCTTAACCTGATTCCGCAAGCCACGGCCTTGAAGAGCAGCCTCCTTCAACTCGTTCAAGAGTCGCTGCAATTCACCTACGATTCGAACTTGCTCGGAATCTTCGCTGATCTTTCCTGAAGCGACATCATCCCTGTATTTTGCTAACACATTGCCTTTGGACACGAGAGTTTGCTTCCTTACTTCGGGCAGGGTCGATGGCTCAGACCTTACTCATATTATGCTGCTGTTACCTTGAACTCAGCGGGCAACAATCGAGTGTTTTCACTGACTAAACTTAGAATTTTTACGAATTAGCTTATGCCCGCAAATCCTTAAAGCTAAAAAATAAGCCTAAAATCGCGAGCCGGTGATTGTACGGCAGTGCGGACAACCCCTCTACACGAACCTTCAATCTCATTAACCTTGTAGGCTATACTACCCACCGAAACGCAGGCAGTGACAAGTCCCTCTAACCTCCGGACCCACTGCCTGCCGAACCCCCTTAGTCCGAGGACCCCCGAATGACCTGGATTATAGTAGCAAGTAGCCTCCTCGCGGGAGTTGTTATCGGTTTGCTCATCGGCGGGAAACTGAGCGCCAACCCGAGTCGTGTCAAAGAGCTCGAAGCACAGCTGCGCGAGGCAAAGGAAACCGATCGGAGATACCGCGACAATGTCAGCGATCACTTCAGCATGACCGCCGATCTCGTGCACCACATGACAGAAAGCTATCGCGAGGTCTATGAACATCTCGCTAGCGGGGCACAGGACCTGTGCCCCGAAGACGTTGCCGGTAAATTACTCCCCGCCAAGACAGACGCTGGCTTTAACGAGGAGACAAGTGCTGGTGAATTAGGCGCGCTAGTGCCGCCGAAGGACTACGCCGCCAAGGCCACGCCCAATCAGAAGGGCGCGCTCTCCGAAGATTTCGGCCTTGAGAAGCCGGCGCCAGCGGACGACTAACAGCCAAAAAAGGCTCAAANCATCCACGCGATCTTAAACCGAGGGCGCAGCTGCTTTGATCGGCGCAGGGCAATCAAATGTGAATTGCCTTGAACCCTCTCGCCACTTGGTCATCGTTTAGCCATTAATTATTCGTCACTTAAGCGATCGCATTGAGGAGTCTACGCACCTCAATCAAGTTGCATCTGGACTAACCACAAGGCTCGCTATGCAAGATTACACGCTAACGCATCTGAAACAACTCGAAGCCGAGAGCATTCATATTATCCGCGAGGTAGTCGCCGAATTCGACAATCCGGTGATGCTCTACTCGGTCGGCAAAGATTCCGCTGTCATGCTGCATCTTGCCCTCAAAGCCTTTTATCCCGGAAATCCGCCCTTCCCACTTCTTCACGTCGACACGACTTGGAAATTCCGCGAGATGATTGAGTTTAGAGACCGCCATATCGCCAACCTGGGCCTTGAACTTATCGTGCACACGAATCAGGAAGGCGTCGCCGCGGGCGTTGGGCCGTTTACTCATGGCAGTGAAAAACACACTGACATTATGAAAACCCAAGCGCTCAAACAGGCGCTTAACAAACACAAATTCGATGCCGCTTTCGGTGGCGCACGCCGCGATGAAGAAAAATCGCGCGCGAAAGAACGCGTGTTTAGCTTTCGCGACAGCAACCATACATGGGACCCAAAAAATCAGCGCCCCGAACTGTGGAATATCTACAACAGCAAAATAAATAAGGGCGAAAGTATTCGCGTCTTCCCACTGTCGAATTGGACAGAACTGGATATTTGGCAGTACATACATCTCAATAATATTGACATTCCCGGCCTATATTTTGCAGCCCCTCGACCTGTCGTGAACATTGATGGCATCGACATTATGGTCGACGATGACAGAATGCCCATCGCTGAACACCAAAAGATTGAGATAAAAAACGTTCGATTTAGAACCCTCGGCTGCTATCCACTGACTGGCGCAGTCGATTCTAATGCGACGACACTGCCCGAGATAATTCAAGAAATGCTCCTTGCTACAAGCTCGGAGAGACAAGGGCGACTGATCGATAGCGACAAAGCTGGCTCGATGGAAGAGAAGAAACGCAAAGGCTATTTCTAAAGTATTCAAACCCTATTTCAGTCAAGCCAAATGCCTTCTCTTGGCCACTAAAAACAAACTAAGGCACATTATGTCTCACAGCTCAGAACTGATTCAGTCCGATATAGACGCTTACCTTGCTCAGCATGAACGCAAAGAATTACTGCGCCTATTAACCTGCGGCAGCGTCGATGACGGCAAGAGCACGCTCATTGGACGCCTGCTCCACGACTCCAAAATGATCTATGAAGATCAGCTCGCGGCGATAGAAAAAGACAGTGCTAAGTCGGGCACTACTGGCGAACGCATCGACCTCGCGCTGCTCGTTGACGGCCTTCAAGCCGAACGTGAGCAGGGAATCACGATCGATGTAGCCTACCGTTATTTCTCGACTGCGAAACGAAAATTTATTATTGCTGACACGCCGGGTCACGAACAGTACACGCGCAATATGGCAACGGGCGCGTCGACCTGCGATCTCGCTATCATTCTTATCGATGCGCGCCATGGCGTTCAAACCCAGACACGTAGACACAGTTATATTGCGTCTCTACTTGGTATCAAACAGCTTATTGTCGCCGTCAACAAAATGGATCTTGTCGATTACCGTGAGACACGGTTCGATGAAATTAGGGAAGAGTATAAAGCGTTTAGTGAAAGCCTCCCGGCCGCTGAGTTTCACTTCATTCCGCTTTCGGCGCTCGAAGGCGATAATGTCGTCGAGGTCAGCAAAAACATGGCCTGGTTTTCTGGCGAGCCGCTGATGACTCTGCTTGAGAACATTCCGATAAACGCGAGTCGCAATCTTGTCGACTTCCGCTTCCCGGTGCAATACGTCAATCGCCCGAACCTCAATTTTCGAGGTTATTGCGGCACAGTAGCATCGGGAGTGGTGCGTAAAGGTGACTTAATTACCGCCCTGCCCTCGGGGAAAAGCAGCCGAATAAAATCGATTGTGACCTATGACGAAGAGATTGAGACCGCGTTCGCTCCGATGGCGATCACGCTTACCCTCGAAAACGAAATCGATATTAGCCGCGGCGACATGCTTGTCCACAGCGACAACAAGCCCGGCTCTGCATCGACGTTCGAGGCAGACCTTGTGTGGATGGCAGACGCAGAGATGCGCCCAGGTATCGACTATGACCTCAAAATAGGCAGCAAAACCACGGGCGCTCGAATCAAAGCGCTGCAGAATTTGGTCGATGTTAATACTCTCAACCGAAGCCCAGCGCCTAGCCTAAAACTCAATGAGATTGGCCGTGTCGAAATCCAAGTGGAACAGGCACTGAGCTTCGATGACTACCAGCAGAATCGAGCGACGGGGAGTTTCATTCTTATAGACCGGCTGACCAACGTAACCGTCGGCGCAGGGATGATTGCATACAAGGCAAGCAAGCCTGCCTCCAATAAATCTCATGGGCATGGCAGCTATGTTACTCCTGACGAGCGCGCCGCTCGCTTCGGGCAACAGCCGGTCACTTTACTCTTCATCGGACTGTCTGGCTCNGGAAAAACGACGCTTGCACATGCGGTCGAACGCGAACTATTCGAAAAAGGCCATGCCAGCGCTGTACTCGATGGAAAAACCATGCGCCAAGGAATAAGCGGCGACCTNGATCATAGCTCNCAAGGACGNGCTGAGAACCTAGTCCGTAGTGCGCATGTCGCGCAATTCTTAAATGACTCTGGTCTGATTTGCTGCGCCTCTTTTGTGGCGCCGACTCGCGCTTCCCGCGAGAGAGCAGCGAACATTATCGGGGCAAATAATTGTCTTATCGTCTATTTGAACCCCCCTCTTGCGGTGTGCCAACAGCGCGATCCGAGTGGGCTCTACTCAGCGTCGACGACAGATATTCCGGGCGTTTCATTCGAATACGAGACCCCAACTAACGCTGCCCTCGAATTAGACACCTCAGCGCTGACGCCGCAAGACTGCGTCGANAAAGTGATGAGGCTACTGGGCGAACGAGGCGTTTTATAGCGCTAAACGGGATTGTCTATGTCGATGAACTGGTGGGCTAAGTCGAATTTATCTGCCAGCACTGCCGCGAGCGCCTGAACACCATAGCGCTCGGTGGCATGATGGCCCGCACTGATGAAATGCACCCCCGACTCGCGCGCGATGTGCACCGTGGGCTCAGATATTTCACCAGTGAGATAGGCATCGACACCTGNTTGCACTGCTAAGTCTATNTAGCTCTGCGCGGCGCCAGTACACCAAGCGATACTCTCNATCTGTGAGGCNCCTCCGGCACTCAGACTCGCTTCAATNATAAGCGGGTCTCTGCCCAGACAGTCTCCTATATGCGCAGCCAATTCGGCNCAGCTCATGGGCCTCGGCAGGCGACCTNNAAGCCCTATAGGGTGATTACTGTGNCGGCCCATCTCTCCGGTCTGCTCGAGTCCNAGNCGCCTTCCTAACTGCACATTNTTACCGAGCTCGGCATGGGCATCGAGTGGCAGGTGATAGGCCAGCAGGCTAATTTGGTTATTGAGCAACAGCTCGATGCGCTTACGCTTGATGCCGACAATCGTCTGCTCCTCGCCCCGCCAAAAATAGCCATGGTGAACGAGGAGTGCATCGGCTCCCGCGTCGATTGCAGCTTCGATAAACGCCCTGCTTGCGGTTACCCCGCTGACTATTTTTTCAATCGTAGGCTTGCCTTCCACCTGCAGCCCGTTAGGAGCATAGTCTTTAAACTGCTCTGTGCGAAGAAGCGAACTGATTGTCGATTGCAACTCTGTAAGGCTTACCGCCATGGACCTGTCCTCTGGTAGACTATACGCGTCTATTGATACTTCGCCTTCAGGCGCTAGGCATAAGATAATAACAATAAAAGCTAGGGCAGACCTCTTACAGTGAAACCAAGCAATCGAGCGCAAGCCATCGACCGCCTCGCGACTACGCTGCGTTTTCTCGCGTGGCCTATTGCCTGCGGGCTTCTCTTGGCGATCGTCATCGTGCAATACAACCAGCTCGCGCAATTGTCGCGTAGCAGCCAACCACCCCCCTTGGCCAGGGCACTTGCCGCACCGAGCTTTGCCGATGTCATTGCACATGCCTCGCCGGCGGTCGTGAGCATTAATGCAACAAGCGTTAACGTCGGTTCGGTAGAACGCGCCTCACCAGACAAAGTTAATCTCTACCTCGAAGAGCGCGCGAGCCTAGGCTCCGGCGTTATTATCAGCGCCGACGGCTATATTCTCACTAATTTACATGTCGTCGATACGCTATTCGATGCGTTCAATGCACAGGTCACACTCGTCGATGGTCGTCAGACACCCGCAACCGTCGTTGCTTGGGATGAAGGCAGTGACCTTGCTGTATTACACATCAATATGGACGGACTCACGCCCATCCCTCGCGGCGACGACAGCAGCCTCCGCGTCGGCGACGTTGTTTTCGCTATCGGGTATCCCCGTAACGTTGGCCAGTCTGTCTCGCAAGGTATTGTCAGCGCGCTGCGACGCGGCGCCGATGGCACTATCGAGCGCATACAAACAGATGCCGCAATCAATCCCGGCAACTCGGGCGGCGCGCTAATCAATTCGAACGGCGAACTCGTCGGCCTTAACTCTTCTATTCTCTCTAAATCGGGCAATTTCGAAGGGATAGGGTTCGCAACGCCTGCCTCCCTCGCCGTGAACGCGCTCGAAGAAATGGTCGCTCAGGCGATCGAGGGTAACGCAGGCTATTTAGGCGTTATCACAGGTGAAGCGCTCGGGCCGCGCTCGAGCGAACTTTTCTTCGGCATCGATTCGGTGCGAGGAATGCTTGTCGAAAGCGTCGATGAGGGCGGTGCCGCGATGCGCGCGGGAATCCAGCCTGGAGACGTTATCACTCGCGTGCAAGGAACCAAAGTAATCGATGGCGGCAACATTATGGCCGAGGTTCGAAATAAAAAGCCGGGGGATACGATCGAGGTAGAAGTCTACCGGCAAGGCCAGACTCTCACCTTGCCGACGACTCTCGGCTTCGGCCAGGCGATTATTATCGAGCCCTAATTTAACTCGACTAGGCTTTAATAAGACGGTACTCAGCAGACAGCGCGTGTGCCTGCAGATGCTCGTTGCGTGCCAGTTCACCGGCAGTCTTTGCCAGACGGCTAGCCCCTTCTCGCGTACTAAAGATTATCGAGCTGCGCTTCTGAAAATCGTAAACGCCGAGCGCCGAAAAGAATCGCGCAGTGCCTGACGTTGGCAAGACGTGGCTTGGACCCGCGCAGTAGTCGCCGAGCGCCTCGGCGCTATAGCGCCCCATAAAAATAGCGCCCGCATGGCTTATCTTTTCCAGAAGCGATTCTGGATCAGCGATCGAAAGTTCGAGATGCTCAGGCGCTATGGCATCACTTACCCGTGCAGCTTCGTTTAGGTCTTCAACCAGAATAAAGAGCCCACGATTGGTCATCGATTTTTCGATGATGTCGCGGCGCTCCATCGTAGGTAATAACCGCTCGATACTGGCCCTAACTTGATCAAGGTAGTTCGCGTCGGTGGCAATTAGAATTGATTGCGCCTGTTCNTCGTGCTCGGCCTGAGAAAACAGATCCATAGCGATCCAATCGGGGTCAGTTTCGCCATCGCAGATAATGGTTAATTCCGATGGTCCGGCTATCATATCGATACCGACCTCACCGAACACCAATCGCTTCGCCACGGTGACATAGATGTTGCCCGGTCCGGTAATTTTATCAACCTTAGGGATGCTTTCGGTGCCATAAGCCATCGCAGCAACAGCTTGTGCACCGCCAATGGTATAGAGTTCGGTGACGCCTGCTAGCGCAGCGGCGGCGAACACAAGCTTTCCTGCCTCACCATAGGCGGTGGGAACGGTGGCTATAATTTGTTCGACACCCGCTACCTGCGCAGGAATGGCGAGCATAAGAATCGACGAAGGGTAATTCGCCTTGCCGCCCGGCGCATAGACGCCCACACGCTGTAAAGGGCTTACCTTCTGCCCAAGAACCGAACCGTCCTCTTCGCGGTATTGCCANGACTCCTGCTTCTGCTTTTCGTGATAACTACGAATCCTGCCGGCTGCAATTTCTAATGCCTCNCGCTGCGCCGCATCGAGACTCTCGAGCGACGCCTGCATCTGTTCGCGCGTCACTGTCAATGAGGCCATAGATTGAGCCCCGAAACCGTCAAACTGATTCGTATAGTCGAGAACTGCGGCGTCCCCCTTTGCCCGCACCTGGGCGAGAATATCGCTGACGGTTGCCGTCACGTCGTCTGCCACAATCATCTCTCGCTTCAGATGCGCTTTCAGCGCGGCGTCGAAATCTGCNCTCGCNCTATNAAGCTGTTTGATGGGAAGAGANGGAGTGGTCATAGATAATTCCTTTTGCTCGCTGCGTTAATCGTTGCGNCTATGCCGCACGATTGGCAACGGCGGTCGATAATTTATCGAGTATTTCGCGAATCGCCGCATTCTTAATTTTCATTGAGGCTTTATTAACAATAATCCGCGAGCTCACGTGCGCGATAAAATCTTTCGCCTCGAGCCCGTTAGCCGTCAGTGTCTTGCCGGTGTCGACTATGTCGACAATCGCGTCGGCCAACCCCATAGAGGGCGCCAACTCGAGTGCGCCGTTGAGCTTAATCAGCTCAATTTGCACGCCTTGCTCGGCGAAATAGCGTTTAGCGATATTGACGAATTTGGTCGCCACTCTTAGACGGCCGACCGGCGCTGCCCGACCTATCGGTTCTGCTGTCATTAAACGGCAGCGGGCGATGTCTAGATCAAGCGGCTCGTAGAAGGCCTCGTCGCCGTATTCGAGTAACAAATCTTTTCCTACTACCCCAATGTCGGCGCTGCCAAATTCAACATACGTTGGCACATCGGATCCCCGAATTACCATCAGCTTGACGTGAGCGAGATTGGTATCAAAAATAAGCTTGCGGCTCAGCGAAATATCCTCCGCAGGAACGATATCTGCCTGCGCGAGCAATGGCAGCACTTCATCGAGTATGCGCCCTTTGGTGAGCGCAATGACGAGATTAGGCATGGTCATAAATCGAGTCTCTGTTTTCCACGAAGGGNATCTTTAACGCGTTTCTGCAAAGTTTTCTAACTCAGACTTTTTACGAAGGTATTCTACGAATTTTTGCGCCGAGCAATTGCAGCTTCTCCTCGATGCATTCGTAGCCGCGATCGATATGGTAGATGCGATCGACAACCGTCTCACCTGACGCTACCAGACCGGCAATAATCAGGCTGGCCGAGGCTCTAAGGTCAGTGGCCATGACCGGCGCGCCTTTTAAGGTCTCGGAACCCTCGACGATCACGGTNTTACCTTCAACCCTAATAATTGCGCCCATGCGGTTCATTTCATGCACNTGCATGAATCGATTTTCGAACACGGTTTCTGTGATTGAGCCTGACCCTGACGCGACAGAATTAAGCGCGGTGAACTGCGCTTGCATATCAGTCGGAAACGCGGGGTAAGGTGCGGTTCGAACAGACACTGCCTTCGGCTGTTTGCCATGCATGTCGAGAGAAATCCAATCCTCTCCCACCTGTACGTCTGCTCCAGCTTGTTCGAGTTTTAACAACACGGCCTCGAGAATATCTGGACGCGTATCTTTAACCTTAATCTTGCCGCGGGTCGCTGCGGCAGCGATCAAATAAGTGCCGGTTTCGATTCGGTCTGGCATCACCGAATACGTGCAGCCGTGCAGGTCAGACACGCCGTTAATCACGATCGTATCCGTGCCATGACCGCTGATGTCTGCACCCATGGCAATGAGGCAGAGAGCGAGGTCGACCACTTCAGGCTCGCGCGCGGCATTTTCTATGATTGTCTGACCGTCTGCGAGACACGCGGCCATCATGACATTTTCTGTGCCCGTTACTGTGACCATATCCATAAAGATATGCGCACCCTTTAACCNGTCTTTGACAGAGGCCTTGATATACCCGTCTTCGACAACAATATCCGCACCCATCGCTTCGAGCGCCGTAATGTGAAGATTCACGGGACGGCTGCCGATCGCACAACCACCGGGCAAGGCAACCTCGGCGCGCTTGTGTTTGGCAAGCAAAGGCCCCAAGACAAGAATGGAGGCGCGCATCGTCTTTACCAATTCGTAAGGCGCGCTCAGATCGGTGATCGTGCTGCTGTCGACTTCGACATTGAGCTTCTCATCGATAACGGGCTGCACGCCCATACACCCTAGCAGCTCTAGCATTGTCGTGATGTCGAACAGATGCGGCAGGTTGCAAATAGTGACCTTGTCGGAGGTGAGCAATGTCGCGGCGAGAATCGGCAAAGCCGAATTTTTCGCTCCGGCGATTCTAATCTCGCCTTCGAGGCGAACGCCGCCTTCGATTATTAACTTATCCATAGGGTTAGCTCTGCTGTGCGCGCAATTCGCGGGCTGAAAATTGATCGAGGAATTGCACCATCGACAGTGAATGGCTGCTGTCTGATTCAGCATTTACTGGTGTGAAGACCAAGCGACTAGGCTTCACCGGGCGCCGAAAGTCGCATAGTTACCGCATGAATCGCGCCACTGCTGATATGCTCATTAAGCACTTTATAGATAGTCTGCTGCCGCTTTACCGCATTAAGACCTTCGAAGATGCTGCCCGTAGCTGTGACGAGGTATTTGCCGCCTTCACCCTGAACATCGATTTCAGTCGCTGGCAGCGCCGCGACCAATAAATCTTGAATTGTGCTCGCTTCCACTTATTTCTTCTCCGTTTGGTGCGTGATCTTGTAAGGCCTGCTGCTAGCGCCAATTATTGAGTACGGCATCAATGTCGTTGTCATGCTCTGTCATCAGTGCCGAGAACTGCGAGTAGTACTGCCTACCGAGGTTAATTCCCGCGAGGCTCAAGTTTTTGAGTTTCCAGGTATCGTCTTCGGTTATGAACATTTGGTAGCGAAGCTGCAGGTTGATATCGCCGCGAAGTTCCATGCTCACTACCGTGTCGGCGCGCGGGTCATCTGACGGATTGGGATTCGGAAGAAAAACCAGTTCCTCGCCGCTGTAGGATACCAACGAAGCGCCGTAGAAACGGGTGAGCGTAGATTTCAAAATGTCAGCGAATCGCTGCGTTTGCGCCGGCGAAGCATCAGCTGCGTATTTCGCCATCACGACATTCGCCACGGCAGTGAAATCGACGAAGCTTTCTAGATCGGTCTCAATTGCAGCAAAATAGCCCTCACGATCACTCAGGAATAGTGATTTAGATTCAAGCGCCGTAGCCAAAAGCGTATTAACGCCTAATTCNGCCGTCTCGACAGCAGACAGTCCCTGCGCGCTCGCGCGCCCGCTGAGAAGCTGCAGACAAAGTGCAGCAACGAGGAAACCACCGACTAGAAACCGATTCTGACGGACAGAGGAAGAGCGTGATTGATAGGCATTGATGCGCTCGCTGCAGTGCTGCATGTCTTGCTCCTTAAAGAGGACTCTAATTGGGCTTTGCGGGTTATTAAACTCGACGCAGTTTACCTCATATGCCGGTGGCATTAAATTATTACTTGCAAAGGCTCTCGTTCCCCCTTCTAATTACCTGCTAACCCTTCGCACAAGAATCCCGCTCTATGCTCGTAAGCTCAGTCGTTATCGCCCTCGGCTTTATAGGCCTTATCTGGGGAGCCGATAAGTTCGTTTTCGGCGCGTCTGCACTTGCGCGTAATGCAGGCGTCTCGCCGCTCTTGATCGGTCTCACTATTGTCGCGTTCGGCACCTCGGCCCCAGAAATATTCTCATCCGCAGTCTCGGCACTCGAAGACAAGCCTGAACTCGCGATTGGCAATGCCTTTGGGTCGAATCTATTCAATATTGGTGTCGCACTCGGCGTCGCTGCAATACTCCGCCCCCTGACTCCGCCAAAATCGTTAATCAAAAAGGAATTGCCTGCGCTCATCCTTGTTACGCTTGTGACAGGCGTACTCCTGTTCGACTTGTTTATCGGCCCTTTCGACGCGCTAGTTCTTATCGCGCTGAGCCTCTTCCTAGGCTACAAACTCCTGCGCAAGAAAAAAGCCTGCGACGCTATAGAGACCGACGCGCTCAGCGAGGAAACGAGTGCAAGCGACGAGGAACCGGACACTCGCACATGGCAGGCCGTGGCCTATATGTTGCTTGGTTTGATCCTGCTTATTGTCAGCGCCGAGGCACTGGTAGCGTCGGCTAGCGCGATTGCAGAGACACTGGGCGTTTCAGAAGCCGTGATTGGATTGACCATCGTCGCGCTCGGTACAAGTCTACCCGAACTCGCAGCGTCAATTACCTGCGTACTAAAAGGCCACTACGACCTCGCCATAGGTAATATCGTCGGTTCCAACATATTGAACCTGCTCGCTGTGCTCCCTTTCCCTGGCCTNTTGAGCCCCGGCCTGATTCAAGCCCCTCTTCTGTTTAGAGACTTTGCCGCCGTAACACTGCTCACGCTGCTGCTGGCGGCCTTCTGTTACTATGCGGTGACACGTGGCAAGCAGCTTGGACGCGTCAGCGGAGTCATTTTCTTGTCTATTTATTGCGGCTGGTTTACGGTAATGCTAGTTAACGCTTAATCGCTAACAGCCTAAGCACAAACCACTTTTCATCCAACAGACTTGAAAACAGCGCTCACAGAAGACTGCGAGCATCAAGCATAGGTTAATCGCCATGGACGCCCCTAAGATCCCTCCTCATTCTGTGCTTATCGCATCAGCGAGAAAGACAGTAAAGATCGAACTGGAGGCAGTCGCCGCCCTGTCGGATCGCATTGATGAATCCTTTGCCCGCGCCTGCGAGATTATCCTCAAGTCGACTGGCCGAGTCGTCGTCATCGGTATGGGAAAGTCTGGTCACGTCGGCCGAAAAATTGCTGCTACTCTTGCAAGCACGGGAACAACGGCGATGTTTGTCCACCCTGCGGAAGCGAGTCATGGCGACATAGGAATGATCGCCGCTAACGATGTGGTTCTAGCACTCTCTAATTCTGGTTCGACCGAGGAGATCCTCGGCTTGCTGCCAATACTCAAACGTAAAGCGGTGCCGTTGATCAGCCTCACCGGCAACCCCCGGTCAGAGCTTGCCCTTGCTGCGGATGCGAATCTCGATGGCGAAGTGTACGAAGAGGCCTGCCCCCTCGGGCTCGCACCGACATCGAGCACGACGGCTGCGTTAGTCTTAGGCGATGCCCTTGCGATGGCTTTACTCGAGGCACGTGGTTTTACTCGCGAAGACTTTGCTTTCTCGCACCCCGGCGGCAATCTGGGTCGCCGATTGCTCGTGCGTGTGCGCGATGTTATGCATCAGGGAGACGAACTCCCGCAGGTGAAACAAGGCACCGCGCTGACCGCCGCGCTGATAGAAATGAGCGGCAAAGGCTTTGGACTCACTACCGTGACCAACAGCAAAGGCGCGCTCGTCGGCGTCTTTAGCGATGGCGATTTGCGGCGCGCGCTCGATGCAGGCGTTGATATTCACAACACCCTTGTCGACCAGGTAATGTCTGAAAGCTACCATTTTATAANTTCCACCTCNTTGGCGGCCGAAGCNGCAAGGAAAATGCAAGAGACGAGCGTCTATGTGCTCATCGTTTCTGACAGCCCCGGTGAGCTTAGCGGGCTGATAAAAATGCACGACCTGATGCGCTCTAATGTCGTCTAGCCAGAGCACAAAGACTAGAACGGCAAACACCATGAGCCACTGGAGAGAAAGCTAATGCAAGCAAATAATCAGAGACTGACCACAGGTATCTCCGAGCTGCACGAACGCGCGAGCGCCATTGCGCTGCTCCTTTTAGATGTCGATGGCATACTGACCGATGGCCGACTGTATTTTTCGAACTCCGGCGAGGAAATGAAAACCTTTCACACACTGGATGGTCAGGGTATTCGTTTCGCCTTGGATGCAGGCATAGGCGTGGGAATAATCACCGGAAGAGAATCGACTCTCGTGACCCAACGCTGCAAAGACTTAGGCATCAACATTATCTATCAAGGCGTAAGCGATAAGTCGCGCGTGCTCGACCAAATTTGCGCCGAACACAATTTATCAACCGAGGCGATCGCCTATGCAGGCGATGACGCACCCGATGTACCCGTACTCGAGCGCGTTGGGCTAGCCGCGAGCGTCCCCGCAGGGCATCGCTGTGCGCTTGAAGCGGCTCACATGATTACCGCTGCGCAAGGAGGCAGCGGCGCCGTTCGCGAAATCATCGATTTTATTCTAGCGAGCCAAGGCAAACTCACTTACTGATGAATAGACCTCGCATCCTCGCATTACTTATCCCCACGCTCACCGCTGTTGGCCTCTATTTGACGCTCGATTGGGCCGACGACCGCGCCATCGCGACCTCTGAGCGCGCGGGAATGGCCGACACTTTGCAAGCGGAACAGACACTCGAGTCGCGTGNAAAAGGGCCAATACAAGCCTATTCACAAGAGCTCCAGACNACGATATTTGATGTGGATGGCGCGCTGCAGTACACGCTTCGTGCCGACAGCCAGACACAGTTCGAAGATCAAACTAGCCTCCTAACACAGCCGCGTATCACCCTTTTCGACGCGGGCAAGCCGAACTGGAACATCACTGCTGATTACGGCAGAATCGAACGTCACCCGAGCGCGGCCGACGACCCCTCGAGAGAGAACAGCGCAGACGAAGATCTGGTGAGGTTTATCGGCAACGCGAGCCTCAAAGCAGCGCTCGCCAACTCGTCGACCCTCGCGTTACAGTCGTCTGAATTTAGCTTAATTCCTAGCGTGGAAACGATTCGCAGCGACAAACCTGTCCGCGTCATCGACCAAGGAATCAATCAAACCGCCGTAGGTTTCGAAGCCAATTTAACTGAAGATAGCCTGTATTTTGAGAAAGAGATAAGAGGATCCTATGAGCCACCTCGCTAACGCACTAAACACGCTAGCAGGGCAAAAATTGCACGCTTTGTTGCTAGGCTTCGCTGCACTGACGCTGAGCTCAAACGCACTTTCGCTCGCGTCAGACAAACAGGAGAAGGTCACCTGGGAAGCTGCCGGCAATTCAAACATGACAGTCGAGAACGGTCTGCGCACATTGACACTGGAAGACTCTGTTATCGTGACCCAAGGCAGCCTCAGAATCACCGGCGATCGGGCCATTTTCGAATACGCAGTCGAGAGTAACGAACTCAATCGAATTACCGTCTACGGCTCGCCCGTAGGCTACAGTCAGCAGCTCTCGACCGATGGAGAGAATGTGGCTGGAACGAGCAAAGAACTGCGCCTCTACTCTGATGAAAACACATCGGACAGCATTGTAGAGCTCATTGGCGATGCTGCAATTAGCTCGCCAGACTCGACGATGAACTGTGCAGCTATTACCTACCTCGTCGATCTAGACCTGATCCGTGAAGCCAAAGGCCCGTGTAATGGCAGCCTAAGCAGCACCTCGCCACAAGGAAATTAGGCGCGGACATTTCTCGACATGTCTGCCTCAGGCTTCAGCGTGCAGCAATCCATTCGACGACAACACACTTAAAAGAGAGACAACAATGCTCCGCGCCAATCACCTCGCTAAGTCTTATAAACAGCGCCAAGTGGTAAAAGACGTGTCTCTTGAGATTNAAAAAGGGGAAATCGTCGGCCTGCTCGGGCCCAACGGCGCTGGCAAAACGACGTGCTTTTATATGCTCGTAGGTCTCGTTTCGGCCGACGCAGGCGACGTCACTATTGATAATACCGATGTCACCAGCCTACCTATCCACCGCCGCGCACACCACGGCCTCGCCTATTTGCCGCAGGATTCATCCATTTTTCAGACCTTGAGCGTCGAAGACAATATACTCGCGATTCTGCAGACCCGCAGCGATTTGGATGCTCAGGGGCGTGCTGAAAAACTCGATGCGCTGCTCGAGGAATTCAACATACAGCACATCCGAAAAAGCCTTGGTCGAAGCCTCTCGGGCGGGGAACGCAGACGCACCGAGATAGCACGGACCCTTGCAACAGATCCAAGCTACATCCTCCTTGACGAGCCGTTCGCCGGTGTCGATCCGATTTCAGTTAATGACATCAAACAGATCATCGAACATCTGCGTGCACGCGGGATCGGCATTCTGCTCACCGATCACAATGTCAGAGAGACGCTAGATATCTGTGCTAAAGCGTATATTGTGAGCGAAGGACGCATTATCGCCGAAGGAAACTCTGACGCGATCCTCTCTAACAGCACCGTTCGCGAAGTCTATCTCGGCGACAATTTCCGACTTTAACCCGCGTTTGCACTCCTTAGACTGTCGAGAAAAATTCACCTTGCGATGCGAGATGAAACTATGCGAAAGAGGCACAGTTCTTGCTATACTCGTCCGCTCTTAAATCGCGACTTGCTTATGCACTCGCCAAAAAGCGGGCCTAGTTCTCACTAAACACACCAGGCCGATCGTAATTCAACTCTACGCCACATCGATTGCAGTAGTATGAAAATATCGCTCCAGCTTAAGCTTGGCCAACACCTTAGCATGACGCCGCAGTTACAGCAGGCGATCAAGCTTCTGCAATTATCGACTCTCGACCTTCAACAAGAGATATCTCAAGCACTCGAATCGAATCCTATGCTGGAATTAATCGAGCATGATGATAGCGATGGCTTTGACAGCGACGCCGAGACAAGCGAGGACAAAGAGCGAACGAATAACGAAAGCGACTCCTCTCAAGAGAACTACGAGAACGACCGTCAAACTCAGGCCGATACCACAGCAACCGATGACAATCAGACAGAGGGCGAGTGGGGGGAAAACATCCCCACCGAACTCAGCACAGATTCGCAATGGGAAGACACCTATCAGGGCAGTGGCAGTGGCAGCTTTGACGGCGAAGGCGAAAGCATTGAGGCACGAAGTTCGGCTGAAGAGACACTGCAAGACCACCTCCTCTGGCAATTAAACCTCAGTCATCTGTCTGAGCGAGATCGCATTATCGCCGAAGCGATAATCGATTCTATCGCGCCCGATGGCCGGCTTAGCTCCGACATCGATGATCTCGTTCAGGGCTTTGACCCCGAAGATGAAGTAGAAGAAGACGAGGTCATCGCCGTCCTTCATCGAATTCAGCATTTCGACCCGGTAGGCGTTGGCTATAGATCGCTCTCAGAATGCCTTCTCATCCAACTCAATTTGATCGACATCACCGTCCCGGCGCTAGCCTCGGCGAAGCTCATTATTCGGGAGCATATCGATCTGCTCGGCGTAAGAGACTACGCGCAGCTTATGCGCAAGGCCCGCCTGAAAGAGGCCGAGCTGAGCGCGGCCATAAGCCTTATCGAGAGCCTCAATCCGCAGCCTGGCGCCGATATAGCTCCCTCGACAGCGACCTATGTCGTGCCGGATGTTTTGGTAAGCAAAGACCTGGACACACAGTCTTGGCGCGTAGAACTCAACCCCGATGTCGCACCCAAACTGCGCATCAATGCAGACTATGCAGCACTGGTTCAACGGGGTAATTCGAGCGCAGACAACACCTACCTCAAAGACAATCTTCAAGAGGCACGATGGTTTCTTAAGAGTCTTCAAAGCCGCAACGATACGCTCATGAAAGTGGCAACTCGCATCGTCGAGCATCAGGTTGGTTTTTTGGAGCACGGAGAAGAAGCGATGAAGCCGCTAGTGCTTCATGATATTGCCGAAGCCGTCGAAATGCATGAATCCACAATTTCGCGGGTCACTACTCAAAAATACATGCACACACCGCGCGGCATTTTTGAGCTGAAGTATTTTTTCTCAAGCCATGTGTCTACGGCAGGTGGCGGGGAATGCTCATCGACTGCGATCCGCGCAATTATTCGTAAACTAGTCGCGGCCGAAAATACCCGAAAGCCCCTCAGTGATAGTAAAATAGCTGACCTTTTACAAGACCAAGGAATCAACGTTGCGCGGCGTACGATAGCAAAGTATCGAGAAGGGCTTAACATCCCGCCCTCTAACGAACGCAAGCGTTTAACCCCCGGTTGAAGCGTCATTGAAGCGCGCGAGGCAATGTGTGATCCCTCGGGGCGTGACAGAGACGACAAGAAATACACGAGAAACACGAAGAGAGTAGTGAACNGATGCATCTAGAAGAAATCCTTAGCCCAAGCCTGTGCAAAAGCAAAGTTGAGGGAGTGAGCAAGAAACGTGTTATTGGCATCATGAGCAGCCTCATTGCCGAGCAAATTGAGGGCGTCGACGAAGACGATGTATTCGAAGCGCTAATGAGCAGAGAGCAACTAGGCACAACTGGTCTCGGCAACGGAATCGCGATACCTCATTGCCGCATTGCCCAGTGCGACAGATTGGTCGGGGCACTCGTTTCTTTAGCCGAACCGGTTGACTACGATTCTATCGATGGCAAACCAATCGACCTTGTCTTCGCGTTAGTAGTCCCTGAGGGGGGCGATACAGAGCATGTTAAGGCGCTAGGCGAAATTGCGAGCCTCTTCCTCGATGAGGATTTGTGTTTCACTCTGCGCCACACCAATGACGACGAAGACCTTTATAACGTCGCCATAATGACTTAACCGTCTGGGCGCGAAGAAAGCAAGCTCGTCGATTACCAGCACGTCGATTTATAGTCACTATTAAATACAAACTGAAAAGGCACGCTGCGCCATGAAGTTAACGATCATAAGCGGTCGCTCAGGATCTGGGAAAAGTACGGTCCTCCGCATTCTTGAGGACCTCGGCTACTATTGCATCGATAACCTACCTGCCAGCCTCCTGCCCTCACTTGCCGACCGCCTAACTGCCAAGACACTCGACATTGCCAATGCAGCCGTGAGTATAGATGCGCGCAATATCCCTTCAGACCTGCGGCAGGTTCCGGGAATAATCAAACAACTCGGATCGGGCCCCCTCTCGACCGATATCGTGTTTCTCGATGCTAACTCGCAAACGCTATTGAGGCGGTTTAGCGAGAGTCGTCGCAAACATCCCTTGAGCGACAAGGAGGTTGGCCTCAGAGAGGCAATCGACAGAGAATCTGAATTACTCGAACCTCTGTCATTGTTGGCGAATCTNAATATNGACACAAGTGAGATGTCTCTGCATCAACTTCGCGACATTATTAAAGCAAGGCTCGCCACCGACGGCGCTAGCAGCATGACGCTCCAGTTTCAGTCGTTTGGTTTCAAGAACGGAATCGCCACCGATGCCGACTTAGTNTTCGATGCACGCTGCCTACCCAACCCTTACTGGGATTCTAGCCTGCGTTCTTTAACCGGATTGAGTCCCGAGGTTGCGCATTTTCTCGACTCGCAGGAAGAGGTGCAAAAGATGCTTAGTGATATTCAAGGATTCCTCGAGTCATGGCTCCCTAGTTTTGAGAGCAATAATCGAAGCTACATGACCGTGGCGATTGGCTGCACAGGCGGCCAGCATCGCTCGGTCTACCTTTCGGAGAAATTAGGCGAAATATTTACCCCACGCTTCGAAAGCGTCCAAATAAGGCATCGCGAGCTCGATTAGGGCAATAGCGTCCGGCTCAGCCATAAGCGAAAAAAATCGAATGATCACAAAAACGACAGCAATTGTTAACCGCGCCGGCCTCCATGCGCGCTCTTCGGCGAAACTCGCTGAGGTTGCCGCAGGATTCTCAAGCGACATTCGAATCGGCGTCGGCGCCAGAGCTGTTGATGGTAAAAGCATCCTCTCACTGATGATGCTCGCTGCAACACAAGGAACGACTGTTTCACTCGAAGCAGACGGCGCAGACGAGTCAGATGCGATTGCGGCTCTTGTCGCCTTGTTCGAAGACGGATTCGGCGAAAGCCTCTAAGGCAACGTTCTAATGCTAGTCGTTTAGCGGTAGAATAGTGGCGGTCGCCGTATTCGACACGGCAACGCTTGTGCAGTCATCGAGGACGACCGCCCGCATGTCAAACCCCCAAGAATTACAGCCACAGACTGATCACGCGCTCGAATTGCATCAAGCAATCGACAGCGGGTCGCTGTATGAAGTTCGGCAGATGATAAAAACACTGCCGACTGCGGGAATCGCGCACCTCCTCGAATCGTCACCGCCGAAGACCCGCGGCGTTCTTTGGCAACTCATCGACAAAGACGCCGAAGGCGAAGTCCTTCAGTATCTCAACGAAGATATACAGGGGCAGATTCTTAGCGAGCTCAATGCCGAGCAGGTAGCCGAACTCACGTTTGGTCTCGAAACCGACGACCTCGCCGACATCTTGCAGCAACTACCCCAGCAGGTAGCTGCCCAAGTTCTCGA